>Ga0310695_10004173_pt1 | contig 27092 bp, 26 predicted proteins | sample RumenRJG_04DNA_FD_203882 | JGI IMG/M metagenome (GOLD analysis project Ga0310695, IMG submission 203882) | Bovine rumen microbial communities from Lethbridge, Alberta, Canada - RJG_04 (v2) (version 2) | ecosystem: Host-associated > Mammals > Digestive system > Stomach > Rumen | place: Canada... | reverse complement strand
TAGAAGCTCCATCAACTCCTTTCTTTTTTGTTCGGTCATTTTTAACGACCTCCTTGTTCAATTCTATAAGTTACGGGCTTACCTACAAGGTAATATATGCCCAAAGATGTGAAGGAGTAAAGAATGATACTTTCCAAGCTTTCAGATCGTATCAAGGAGAAAACTAAGAACTCGTTCGGACCAGAAGATCCAGACTGGTATCAGTACATCCTTGACCACAAGCTTTACTTGCGAGAACAATCTGAAGTTAAAAGCTTCACTCTTCTTGATCTTGTCAAGTATCGCTACCGTCCTGAAGAGTTTTTCGTCTCTATGGATGGGGATCTCAACCAGGCATGGATATTCATGCTGGTGAATGACCTCAGGAGTCCTACTGATTTCACTGAGGCCCTCACCAAGCTATGGATAGTCAAGCCAGAGACTATAGAAGACTTGCGGAGGCGGTACGAGTCGACTGCTCAGTTCCAGGCGAAGCCTTCTTCTTGAGACGTTCACTACTAGCTACAACCAGACGGTTGCTGTAGATAGTGGAAGCAACTATACAGAACCACAAACAGGGGATATCCTCGAACAGTGCCGTGAGTCTCTTACGGGAGACTCGCGGTGCTGTATAGTGCTTTCCTATTGCAGAGATCTCATCGATAAGGTTAGTTGTTAGTTGCTCAACGAACTTGTACCCTGTTAGAGATGCTACAGCTAGGAGCTTGGATCTGACTCGTTTAAGAGTCTGCTCACGGATGGAGTTGGTGAAGATCTTCCTAACTTCCTCTTCAGCTGTTTCAGTGAACATGTTGGAGTAGGGGTAGTTGAGAAGAGTGTTCACGTGGTTGTCTGCATCGTAGATTGAAGTGCCTTGGGATTTAGCCTCGACTTCTTCTTCATCGACGAAGACACCTGCAACTTCATGAGCGAACTTGTAGGATTCTTCGAATGTCATGAGTTGTTACCACACGTTAGAACCGAAGACAATGATCACAGGAACAACACCAGATGCAGAAGCAACGGTGAAGTTGGAACCGGAACAGGTTATTGCACCAGTGAGGTTGAGTGTCCCTGCAGTGATAGACATCGACGAAGCGGAGATCGCACCTGTAGATGTTGAGACGTTCCAGGTAGTAGACTGCTGAGTCTGCTGAACAGAGTTGTTGAGGTACTGAGGAGCTGTTTCAGTGATCTTGGAACCAGCCTGAACAAGGATGTTGTTGCCTGCTTGTATTGTGATGTTGTTGGGGGCGAAGATCGTGATGTCTGTTTTGTTAAGCTCCACGAACGATCCGGAGATGTTGAACATTCTCCAGACTGTGTTAGCAGAGTCAAGACTCAGGATGTTACCAACGTTGTCGTACACACGGAACAGACTCTGTTCAGGGATGAACTCAAGATCATAACTGTGAGGTTCGCCATCGTTGATACAAGTGTGAAGACGAATAACCTTCTCACCCTTGTTGGTATTGATGTCAACGTAGTAGGTGTTACCTTCACTAACTGTGTGAAACTTGTTGGTGTCTTCCACAGCATCAGGTTGATTCATGGCGAACCACCTGAGATGTTCCCTCAGACGTATACCTTCGTCTCTGCCAATGGGCAACCAGTAGAACGAGTTCTGTCCTCCTTCGTACTGAAGAACCCACACCTGTTCACCTGGGTACACACAAGGAACATAGACGTTGTTGCCTCCCATGTACTGGCATTTGATCAGGTCGGCTTTAGGGACTTTGCCTTTGTAACTGGTTTTCTCAAGCGGGTTCTCAAGCTCAAATTCTACAGGATCAGGGTTCTCTACTGGTTTACCCTGCCCGTTTGGAGCCAACTCTGGCACAAATACTTCGATGTCTGAAGTCCCGGTATCGGATGTCATACCGTTCGTGATGGTGGATGCTGACACACCGATCATAATCCTCCATCCTAGGCGTTTATCGTCCATTGGACCTCCAAAAATAACTGTTGAAATGAAGAACACGAGCATCTACCAGATTTCTCTGGTAGATGCTCGGTCCCTATCACCAAGGCCGAAGCCCCGAGATAGGTGTCGGACCCATAGGTGCCCCGTAAGTCTGGTAAGGGGACACGAACTGTGGGTTGACAATGGTTCCAATTCCGCTAACTCCTGTACCGAACTTGTCGTTATACACGACGCCTACAGGTCTGAGGTTCGCAATGGTGCTAGCCTCCTCTGCAGGACTCGGACTCGGTACAACAGCAGACACTTCAGGTGTTACGGACGGAATGGAAGGACTCTTGATCGACCACGGAGACGAAGACTCGTCTGTCTTGTCAGCATCCGGAGACGAAGTTGCAGATGCGAAATACTTCACAGCTTCGCAATACACTTCTAGGTTCTTCAGATGCTCAGTGATCTCCTTGACAGGGATCTCGATGTCGGTGAACTCCTTAGTCGGAGTGTCCAAACGCTCGAGAACATCCGCAAGAAGATGCAGGATCGCATCGACCTTCGGAATAGCCACGATCGTACGCTTGTACGTCAGAGACTCGGCTTTCTTATCGTCAAGCTGCAAAAGAGTCTTGACCATATCAACGAAGATCGGCCATGAACTCTTCCTGATCTTGGTCTTGAACTGATCCTTGAGCTCGTCGTAGCCAATGTTGGACTGCAACTGAGCGATCATCTTCCCACGATCGTAAAAGATCACTGCCCAATCGGTAGAGTCGATCTTCTTCACCTCGTCAAGCATCTTCGCATCCATGCTTCCGATCCATTTGGACACAAACTTGTTGGCCTTATAGCCAGCATCCTTAGTCTTGGAGGTTCCGATCTCGATCATCCCGATGATGATGCGTTTGATCAGCGCACCTGGGAACGCGCACATCTTGTTGACGAACCATGCCCTCTCAGGGCTGTTCGCACAGACGTCAGTGAATGGATTGAGGATCACATAGTCACCGACGGACATGCCTTCCTTGAAGATCGCAACAGGCCTCCTCTTCGGAGGTATTCCCACTTTGACTCCAACAGGCGCATCCGTAGCGGTGCTATGAATGATCTGCTCACCGTCCACATAGTGAACGCCACCGAGTTCTACAAGCATCTTGATGAACTGGTGTGCGTCTTCACTGATAACGGCTTTGTTCATTTAGTTGTTCTCCTTAGAATCCATACCCCGGACCTTCCGAGGCAAACGTGTCGATCAGTCCTCCCGGATCCTGACCGCCTTGATTTCCGATGCCGAACTGGTCGCCCATGTTCCTACCGTAGATACTTGTTACGAGACTGTTGAGCACAGTTCCATTGTGGATGAACTGCTTACCAGTCGCGATAGACGTATTGTTAACATTGGCAATTCGGTTGGTGGTTTCATAGATGCCGTCATTTGCAGAACTCTGCCAATCGTAGAAGTTGAGATCCACGTAAGTCTCGGCATTGATCATGTACATGACATGCATCTGGAAGTCACCGCACTTGGCTGCCTTCAACGCAGGAACCAGATCGATCAACAGCTGATGTCTGAACATCTCCAGAGCATGTGCCAGGAACTGCTTGGCAGCTTCCGGATCACTTGGAGGAGTCAACAACTCAGCGTCTCTGACTTCGAACGATCCTTGTCTGTCAGAATCGAACTGACCTACCACGGAATCATAACTGAAGTCGATCCTGGAGAATCCGAAGTTGTTCGCAAGAGTTGCGATAGATGCTGCGACCATAGACGAATAGATAGACTTGGGATTCATCTTGGTCTGGTCAACAACTCCGTTCTGCTCTGCTATCGGAGACCAGGTATTGATCTTGTTTGGAATGACAACAATGTCAGGATAGTTCCTCACGAGGAAACCCATAAGGATGATATCACCAGCTTCAATGTTGCCTACCGAGGAGTTCGCACTCGTACTCAGCTGACCCCATTCACCAGTGACTCCAGACTTGAAGTTGTCTACGTCATAGATGTCTTGCGGATCGGACATGTGGCTTGCAACTGTGTTACCAGTGGCAGCTTCAAACATATGCACTTGATGGTCGATGCCCATGCACAGCTGTCTCAGATGTGCCAGGGGCGACTTCAATGTGGTCACAATGCCTACACCTTTCTTCTGGTTGGCAAGTGCGCATAGGCCTTCAGTGGATATTCCAGACTCAGGTTTAGTGTTCTTGAGAACCTTGTCTGGAGTTGCGATATACAGGTCTTCGTTATTGGCCTGCTGATCCAATGCAGAATCCACGATATCCACATCGGATCTCACCATGAGACGACTCTGGGCTCCCATAGCTCCAACGCCAGGATCTATCACAGTCTCCGTGGCATGGGTAAACCTGAGAGGACAGTTCTCATTGAGTGTTGGCTGTCCGTTCCAAAGTGTCAACGGATTGAGCGGCTCATCTAGGCACAGTCCCGTATACACCACTCTTCTCCTCGCTATCGCTCTGGAAACAGCGCTACCTCCGAGCCAAGGACTTGTCAAGTCTATCTGAAGAACGAAAGTCCACAACTGGCCGACTGCGACCATGTCGAGCTTAGTTCCATTCGCCTCCGGCATCACTGCTCCGGCGATTTCAGGACTTGTTGCAATATCCTTGCGGCTAAGGGATTTGAGCATGGAGTCACCTCCATACACCAGCTTGTCGACAGCATTGCCGTCTATCTGGTACGTATACGGCCGCAACACTTGCGTTCCGTACATCCTCGGAGAATATAGGAAGAGCATAGCCCTTCCCTTATTCTCGAAGCAACCTCCGACAGGAACTTCACCTGTAGGGGTATACGATCCTTCTATCATTTGCGTTACTCCTTGCTTGTACAAAGTCTGGAATAACTATCTCGTCGTTTACGGTCTCAAACATATGCGACCCGAAAGCCGCCCAGACCATATCGAAATAGTACTTCAGAACTCTGCGATCCTTTGTCTTCATGGTAATATATACCTCTTCTCCCCACGAGCGGTAGATGCTAAGCTCGCGGATTCCGCACTCCACGCTCCTAGCAGCAGACATTATGCTGTCGAAAAGGTCAGTGATTCTCTCATCGATAGAAGCAGGATGTATGTCCTGATATCTACCTGGGTCATAAGGATCATAGACCCTCATGACGTCGATTAAATCACCTTTCATTACCGCGAACAACTCGCTATAAGGTATAAGCTCGATGTACTTTAATATCTCGAACCATGGTTCATCGATCGCACTTATGTGATCAACGAACATGTCTTTGGTTATTCCACATGTTGGCTTGAGACAAAAGCGATGGAACCCGTAATCGGGACCGATGAGCTTTTTAACTAACGGCTGTTCTATCTTGTTTCTACTAAGGAGATGCTCAAGTGTGGTAGACGATTCTGGTTTGTCGTCCTCACCTGTAACAACTCCTCTGTAGACGTCAAGAGGATTGAACATGCTCTCACACATCTTGGCAACCTCTAGTGATTCAAGATTGGACTTGAGCATGTACATACCTTCTATCTCAGTGTCTTCATTCTTCAGAGGGAAAGAATATTTGTGAGCCCACTGATACGAACGTTCTAACCCAGGGTAAGGCAACAGTTTAGATTCACACTGCAACTCTTTTTCCAGATTCCTGCTTAGCAGGTAGCAATCCTGCATTCCGAAATACCTTCTCGCATACGCGATAGCATCCCAGAAATAGAATCTTTCAGTTTTAAGAGAAACCTTGTCGATAACAGCCATCCACAGAACGAAGAATTTTGTGTCTTTACTTGTGAATGGTCCATCTGCTATGGCAACGTACTCTCTTATTGTTGTTGCATCATGTTCTATCATCTTGTATCTGTAGAAAGCATCCTTTCCAACTTGGATACAAGAACTGTTTCCTAAACACACAGGAGATCGATCGTCGTCAAGAACATGCCCGTACATTATACCAAACTGGCTTACAGGTTTCTCAAATGGCGCATATGAAGACACCAGAAGTTTACCGTTATTTAGTTTGGAAAGTGGACGAGGCAGTTCGACAATATCGTCAATCATTGCTTCCTTTTACTTTCTTGGTTCTTGAGAATATCCACCACTTCCACGCCAGCTTACGAATCTCTTCTCCTGGTTTACGGAAACGATTCGCTCGCATAAAGTTACGGAAATGCATGGCTCGGCCAAAGTCACGTGAATACCTATATCCTAGAGGAACATTGTCGCTAACAGAACGCACCCACTCCTTACGATCAGGACAGTAGATAAAGTACGTGCCTTGCCGACGACTGCGTTTACGACGTCTGCTCATTGTCAGAACCTTCCTTAGCTGGGATATCGATCGTACATGACGCATCGATTCTCTCCCAGATGTGTGCAGTTACAGGAGCTCTCTTGTCCACAAGGAACCCCAAATTCTTGCCATATCCTTCGTCGTCCACCTTGATGGTACGAAGGAAACCACTGTTGAGGAACTCCACGTAAACGTGTGTTCCGAACCCATGCTCTGTCTGCGCTACGATGAGCGGCAGATGAACTCTAACGCAGTCTTTCCTAGGACTGACTGCGTAATACGTGTTGAATACACGGAATGTTCCGTGTGACGGTTCTCCTTTCGCAGTGAACACGGTCGCATCAACACGAACCTTGACTCTATGCATGAAGAGATTCAGGATCGGGAACCCCAGGAAGAACTTCTTCAACCAGGGAATATCCAGTTTGATCCCGTAAGTCTGCATGTAGACTTCGGCTGGTTCTTGCATTTTTCTCCTTGTTTTTGTGTGTACCTAGTGTACCGAGGTGGTTGTAACACTACCTCAGTACACGTAGACTTGGTTATGGTTGATGAGCCCCCCGCCAGCAGCGAGGATCCACCAAACAAGATCGATGTAACACACTAGCTCGTTGTCTTTCGACCACACCCATATGTCTTCCATGTAAGATCCGACAATCTTGACTCTCTTACCTGGGTTGGTCATGTGGGATAGAGTTATCAGCTGATAGATCTCTCTAATTAGCCACGCTGAAACAGAATCATTCATGAGAGCTGTCTTGCCTACGTTGAACGTTCCATCGAATGAATTTCCAAACACAGGGTCTAGGACCTCAGGACCACCGATGGCTTCGAAATCAGGGCTGTTAGACATCGCATGCTGATACAGCAAGAAAGGCATAGTCCCGTCAGGGTCGCTGTTGAAGTAACGTGGACACACGTCATCTGTCATGTGTACCCAGTCGTAGTACAACGAGAAATCCTCTTTAGCCTGGTTCACCATAGTTGCTCCAAGATCCAAGGAGCAAGAGACGGTATCGATCAGAGGCAACAGTTGCTGTAGGAACCTACACTGCAGAACAGTCAGTACGTCGAACGGTATTTCACCTTTCCAGACGCAGCTGAAGTTGACCTGATCTCTAAGCTGTGCTTTTGCATAATCCCCACCTTCGAGCATAAGAGAACCTATGCATTCTTTAATGGGGAAGAGCGTTGCGAACTCTCGGTGTATCTTGTGTTCAAGTAGGCAGTCTGGTAGATGATCAGTTGCATCCATGTAGTTGGATAACAAGTAATCAAAAACATCCACTATACCGCATACACCTTGAGCAACATTGTAATCTTTAAACAGATCATTGATTCCTGGTATGTTGAGGAACACATTGCCTCTTAGTCCAGACATCGGCATCACGCCGAACCTGGTCACTATCCTCACATACAAGGGATATACGCGGATGAGAGGATTAGGGTTATGAAGATCAATGTCACCGCTAGCACAGCAGACAACATCGAAGAACTTGTTCTCGTTCCCTCCTCCAGTACATCGCAGTTTGTACTTCTTCCATTCGGGGTTGATAGCAAACGCTCTTCCACTAGGAGGTATAGCAGCATCTGCGTACACATCATCAGTGAACACAGAGTACCTGTTATTAAGACCTTCTATGTAAGTCGTTCCGCCAACAGCAGTCCCGTCAAAAGAAGGAAGTTGGATAATTGAAGTTATCATCTCCTCCTCCAAAATAAAGCAATGAACACCAGGAACTGGACAACAGCCAGTTCCTGGTGCCCACCACTCTCGCTGGAAATGTTATCAGAAGAACCTACGGTAACGATCCGCCCCTTTTGGCCTGAGCCACTGTGCATCCATCTACACCAGCGCTCCTCTGATTCAAGTGAAGTCATTCAGGCAGCTTCACTGTTCCCTATCCGTTCTTTTTCCGGCTTTGGCCATAATGGCTAGGCTCGTTGAGTCCAACGGAAAAGCTGACTCACTTCCTACGTTTATAGACTGACTTTTTCATTGTCTGATGTGATATCCAGCATAGTGTCATCTGTATAATTCAATACACAGATCCTAGTTGTTACCAGCTTCAGAATTAGTCTGGAAATTCATCTGCCCTAGATATGCTGGTGGACCTGAGGTATGGGATATACCCACGCTTTTACGCCTCAAGCTTGACGAAGTCTAACGTATACCACCGTTCCGTTTTTAGCCTGTATTAGGCTGGTTTGCATGTAGTTCACCTACATCTGTACGGTTTCGGTAACGATGAGGCAAACTCCGTTCGCTTTACTACCCTTTCCAGGGAGACTTGCTACTAGGAAATTCTAAAGGCCAACTGTTTTACAAGAGCGCGTCACTGCTCCAAACCGACCAACGAATTGGGTTTATATCGCCTCGGCCTCCCACTGAACCGGGAGGGGCTACACCGTTAGGTCCGGTTGCTCCTTTTGTTAACTCCATCCCACGTGTGATGGAGTTACACAAATCGTTACTTGCCAAGATAAGACTTGATCAAGAAAGTGTTGCCGCTTGAGCGGAACGCCTTGTGAAGGTTCTTGGGATGATTGATCCCTTTGAACCTGGGTTTCTTGCTCTTAGTCACTGCTGCAGCTGCAGCCTTAGGATCAGTTTTGCCCATTGTTCTATATCCTTTTCTTAAAGTGTTGAATATTACACAGCAGGACTCTCACCTGCATTACCAGCATCTGGTACCACGACAAGCTTCCGCTCGTGGCCCACCAATGGGATAACCTGGTGTCCTGATCTCAGGCTGTAACTCCTGAGAAGGTTGTTGCGCCTAGTGGCAGAGCAACATTTAGACGATGTGTCGGAAGAACTACAAATTACTTCTCCCAAGCGTAGGAGTCGGTGCCTAAGTGCACGTCAAACGACTTATCGTCGTCACCCCACTTGAAGATGAATTCAACGTTCACATCACCACCGTAGTTGTAGTTAAGACGTGAATCGTTGCGCATCTTGTGAAGAAGACCCGTAGGATTGTTGAAGGCTGCGTGGATGTATTCATCATAGGTAGCCTTGTTTGTACAACGGATCACGTAGTCCGCTGTACGAATACCGATCGTACGGACATCGAATCCTACCCAGTACACCCAGTTGCCAGGACCACCTTCCTGGAATCCATGAACGTTAGCCCACATACCAGCCGAGTTAGGCCAAAAAGTGGTCTCATCGTAGATGTGATTGACCCAGTGTTCCTGTTCCTGTGAGTTTGAAGCCTTCTTAGGTACAGAGTTACCACGAGGAACCCAGCAGTGATATTCAGTGCTGAACCCTTCGACGTAACCGTCAGACATGCGTCTGAACGAAGCACCGTTGCTGACCTTGTCCATACTCACACGAGAACCCCAGCCTTTGTCAAGACAGTTCGCCCAATCCCAGGCTTTGCCGAGCTGAGCTCCAGGGTTATCCCACTCACCAGGACGGACACGCCACACGTGCTTGCCGTACTCGAGAGGAATGAACCAAAGGATCTTCTCTTCGATCTTGGTGCCGATGTAAGCAGTGCCATCGGTCTTGACCATGTGCCAAAGCTTCAGTTTCGTTCCAGACGGAACAGGGAAATCTACACCAGAAATGATGGTACCAGAACCCTCAGCGTAACCGACATACGCAACGTCAGTGTAGAACTCATTGTTCAGACAAGGCGGAAATTCCGACGGCTTGTCGTTGGTCGTTTTGCACCCAGTGAGTGCACAAGCAGCTACAAGAGCTGCGATCATGAGGAGTTTCTTCATTGTTGTTTCCTTGATGTGTTTGCTGAAACGGGTGCCCCGCGGGGAATCGAACCCCGCTTCTCTAATCAGCTGGCCTTAGCCAGTGGAGATGATCGATCGTGTCCCTCCCACACTATCATCTTACTTTCGTAAGTGCTAGGTAGTGCTTCAGATTAGCAGTCTAACCTTAGAGTTCCTATATGGGCGAAATTAATGTGTGTCAAGGTTGGTGTCCCGACTATTACGCCGATACCCGAAGGGACTCGAACCCTCTACCTCTTCCATTATGGCTAAGCCTAACCTGAAAGCGCTTCATACCAAATGAAGCCTCTGGGCAGGCACGCCTTGACACACTAGATTGGTGGACCTGAGGGGAGTCGAACCCCTGTCTTGAACGTGCACGTTGCACAATCTGTACATGCTTCTGTCCCAGATACAATGCGGACCACTGGGACGGCGTATCCGCAAGGTTTGTTAGAGACCGTTAACGGTTACTCGCTAACATACATGGTGTAAGCCGCTCTAACCAGCTATCCATGGCTCTGGTGATTACACCCGCTTCAGCTACCTGTAGCCTCTCGCCGAGCAGATGGGAATGTCTCGGGTTATACCCGGGTCCGCTGCTTAAGCGGCCTTCCGAGCAACATAGTTGTCGCCATTTGAGTTTTGCATCCGGTCTTTTAAGTAGTAGGATACATCTACTGCATGCATGTGCTGTTACATCGCCCAATCGAAACCGGATCAGGCCCGAAGAGTTAGCTAATTTAACAGGTCTGCGTCACTAGACCCAACCGCACCTCACGAGGAGGGTTTGATATCGCCTGCGGCATCCACTTGTTTGGACGGGGCTACCTCGATATAAGTTCGAGTGTTCAAGCCTGGAAGTTACCAGACATCACCTGCTGAGCAGGCAAGAGGAAGTAAGAGCTGAGCTTAGAGATGTGAAGGTCGGATCCTTTCTGTGTAGAATGTGACTACCACGCAGACGATACCCCGATGATCGAATTGTTTATTTATAATCACACCTCACCTTCCGCTCAGAGCACAGTTGGCTCTTGCTCTTGGGTAGACGAATTCAGTAACTTGGAACGTAGTTAGACTGGTACCGAGAGAAAGCACGAAGCAAACTCCAAGTCCTCCAGAGATAGTTCGTTCAAGAATAGCCGGTTCGTCACACTCCGCACTATCGAAATTGTGTTCGCGAATAACATCCGGCGCAAGGCCGGCAAATTGGTGGCGGGAGCAGGATTTGAACCTGCGGTCTCCAGCTTATGAGGCTAGCGAGCTACCTGGCTGCTCCATCCCGCATTTTTGACATAAAAATAGCTGCACTCGTATTAGTTTACACCTGAACCGGCAAACATGTTAATTATCGTGCAAGCTTCGTTGATGATCTCAACCTCTACCGGTATGGTCTCTCCGTTAGACGGAGCTTCTTCTCCAAGTGCATCCATGATTGCAGGAGGTGTGTTGTAGACATAACAGTTGTGGATAATGTCATCGCATATATCCTTCATCTGCTTGTCCCACTCCTTGCCGTCGGAAGCTCTAGACGAGCTAGCAAATCTGTCCTTACAAGTCCTGTATGGAAATCCTGTGCTGTAGTTCAGTTCGAACTTGATCTCCTCATCAGTCTTGATGACATTGCACATGCCAGTCTTGGTTGCAGTGAGCATATGCCCGAACTCTCTCAGTCCAAGGTTGAATGCGATCATCTGCAGCAGACAGGCGAGCTTGGTGAACGGTTTGCGGCCTAGCATCTCTATTCCACGACCTCCACCTAATTTGTCACCGAAGATAGAAGTGAGAACGAACCTGTTGAGTTGGGTCTGCACTACCGGATGGTTCATCAGATACCTGAAGTTGGTATCCAACTCGTCATGGGTGAACTGATACGTGACCAGCATGTCATCAACAACACTGTCAACAGCAACCGATACAATGATTTCAACGTCGATCGGTTTGTTGGACACAACCGAGTCAGTTTCCATCTGTGCAGTGTTGTCTGCCTCTTCACCAGCACCTAAAGCGGCTATTGGTTTACGAGGACGGACTTGGTTCTTGTTTGCCAGGTTGTTCTGACTGATCAAGTGGTTGTGAACCATCGTGTCGACGAATCGACAGATGTTGGACTCAGTTCTCTCAAGAACACAGCATACGAAGTTCCTAACAAGAATAGATGCACGTATCCACGCAACTCGTGTAGACGGGATCAACCCTGCGAAAATGGCTGCAGAACTATTGTTGTTCTTGCAGTTAGCATCAACGATATGTTCAATCGTGAACCTGAACTTGCTGTCAAGGGCGGAATAGTGCTTCAGGATAAGAGGCTGAAGGAAGTTGACAACCTTGATGTCCTTAGGAGCAGAGGTTTTCTTATTGCCTTCAGCATCATACTGGTCAGGGATGTTCATGATCAGCTCACCGAAGATCGGTGCTGCTGCTTTGATGACGTACGCAAGGTTCATTAGAGCCCGCATCTCGTCAACACTAAAGGTCAGTTCCTTGGAATCCTGCGGACGAGATCCATAACCGGAAATGTCCTGAAGACTCACGTTGGCATCGGCGTATTTATAGAACGCATCCATCAAACCGCATTGCTCTACCACGGTCAGATACATCTCACCCAGCTGGATGACAAACTCCGACAACTTCGTCGGATATTCGATGAGCTTGGACATGTCGTTGCGAATCATCTGACACGACAACGCATAGACCTTAGCCATCAGGATTTTCTGTTCATCTGTAGCAACGTTAGCGAGATACCAGTTAGCTGCTCCCATCACGGTTTTGAACTTTTCTGGTTCACTTCCTGTTGCAGACAGGACTTTGTACGTTCTGACGTTAAATGTCAAGAACGGTTCGAGCTGTTCCTTGCCTTCGAACTCGAGATCAGAGATATCGAGTTTGACGCCGAAACAGTTGCTCATCTGTTGCGGAACGAATTGCATATGAGCGGATCCTTAATTTGGTGGTTATTGGTGACAAACACGTAATATATGCCCATCACCATGACGAACCAAATAAATATCCCAAAAAAGTAAAAAAGAAAACCACCCGTTAGGGTGGCTCTCTTTCCCAGTGCCCATACGGACACTAGGAGTTGTCCGACGTGCGGTCGAACACGCCGAACGCCTTCAACACCACGCACGCACCGAGCGTGATGCCTGCCACCTTCGCGAACTCGATGCAGAAGGACGCGGCCGAGACACCGGCGACGGTCTTGGTTGCCTCCCAGGCTTCCTCGCACCAGCTGGGCTCCTTCGGCTGAACGATAGCCGGCGGCTGGGTGGCGGGCTGCTGAGCGTTTGCGTTGTTGTTGCTTTCCATGATGGATTCTCCTTGTTAGTTGTTATTGATTGTTGCTTTTGGCATGACTGTAATTAGTATGCGAAAAAAGATGAACTACACTGTTGGGCACCGAAGCGCCCAACAGTGTAGGGAGTAGTTTGTCAATCGACTTTGACCCAGCGGTCACCAAAGTACAGATACATGACGTTGACGTCACGCGACTTCATGTAGAAAGGACCATCGGGGAGATTGTCCACACTTAGGATGTGTTTGAACCTCCCGTTGACCTTCACATAGTCACCTTCCGGATCCTTTACGAAGTGAACAGCACCTTTGCGCACAAGCACAAGATTACCGTTCTTGGAGTAGTTCTTGTACTTGCCAATCTGGCAGAGGAACTGAACTTCTCCAACGTAGTACAGATCGTTAGCGAGCTTCTTCATGCGCTTCTCGATCTGTTTCACGATCGACTTGATCGTCTTGTCTATCTTTGCCATATGGCACCTCCTTAGAATGGAATGTCATCGGGATCTCCGCCACCTGCAGCAGGCGCTGCTGGAGCAGGAGCAGCCGGACGAGGACCACCTGCACCACGAGGACCAGCCTTCTCGGCCGTCAGCGGGGCATAGCGGTAGGCGTTCTTTAACCAACGGAGAAGAGCACGCATGCCAGTAGCACTACGCTGCGCCTTGCTGGCAGGGTCGTTTCCGTAGGTGAACGACTGAGAGATAGAGATCGGGAACCTGAACGAAGCGTTCTTCTCGCAATCCGTCAAAGTGATCCAGTAGCACATGTCCTGGTCCTTCTCGAACGAGATGACCCAAGACGTGTTGCGCTGGCGTGTTTGCGGATCGAATTTCGTACGGGACATCGGGATCTTGGTTCCGAGTGGAGCCTTGAGAATCTGGTCGATCACGTCGAGCAGAGCTTCATAGCCTTCACCTCGCTCATCAAGGTTGCACGAACAAAGAGGCTGGTTGTTGCCAGGAATCCTCTGCTTGGGGAACACGGAGAATCCGATAACTCCCCTAAACAGACGAACGTTGAGCGTGTTCGTCTTATCCGACACAGACCAGTTCTTGAAAACCAGGTCATTCATAGCTGCCATTGTTTCTTTTCTCCTTTGAGTTTATTCAAGTGTATAAGGTAGTAGATTCACGTTAATTTTTGCATGAGACCTGATGTACATTTCAGATCTGAGTACGAAGCGCTCTCTAGCCGCTGACTCTATAAAAGTTCTACGGAAGTCTCGTACGTACAGTCCCTTGATGAACGACTTGTCGCCCAACAAGACATGCGTTACAGGATAGAAAGGAACTCTCTCATCGTCAAATGCTACTTTACCGAGTTTGGACGGAGTCATGTTCACGGCCACTCCAGTGTAGCTACGATAGAGTATCCCTATTCTTCCCATTCTAGCAATGTGCCAGTCGATAGGACAGTGTGAGATCATGTGGACAGTTACCGACTTCTCAGCCAGGTGGTCACACAATTCGGCCAACCCTTTGTAGGTAGGCTGACGTATCTCATTTGCCAAACATATCCTAGATGTCACATTACCGACAGTTTGAGTACGAACATTTTTAGTTCGTTCAAGTATCTTGTCCAGAATTGCTTTGGCTTTCATCGCAGACTCCGGATTAACCTTGCGTCTGAAGATCTCTGGCACAACCTTGAACGGATCCGCATGATAAAACACAACATTGTGATTCAGTGTTCTCCAGTTCGCTAGTGCACCAGCAAAGTCAGTGGCTATGTTTGTCATGTACGTACAAACATTCTTGGCCACCTCCTCAATCTTCAAATCCTTTTCCATCGAGTTCCTGATTAAGGTATCGATGTTTACCAACAAGAGTCCTGTAGTGGGCAACTTGTACGACGTCAACCGCTTTAGAACTGTCTCCATGGCTGGAGATGTACCGAAGCCGTAACGACCACGCTCCTGTTGGTCTACAATCTTGTCAGCCACAGATCATTCATCCTTTCTGACACTCTTTGATGACTTTTGCAATCTCCTGTGGATCTGTGTTGGGGTGTGACTTTTGGACTATCGGAACGAGTAGATCAAGCAGATTATCAGGGGTAATTTTGGGCAATTCCTCCAAGTTCATCTGTGCGTTCGAAATCTCATTTTCCTTCTTAGTAACAGCTCCTTTGTCAACAACGACATTTTTGACTTTGCCGTTAAGCATGGCTGCACATCCTTCCACTATACCAGTCGAGTCTGACATGATTCTAATGTGAATGGATGTGTTCTCAAAAGACACCTTCTCAAGTTTAGGCAACCACTCTTTAGCGAAGTAGTCGAATGCTCGTTCAGAGTTGTCTCCGAACTCCTTGAGGTTAACAGTCCAGAACGGATTAGCACTCTTGTTCTCAACGAACTCGAATGTGTACCTGTCATCTTTGCGTGTCACGATGTAGAGTCCTTTCGGTTCTTCTTCACCGTAAGCGAAACGGTCAAAAGATCCGATGGAAACTACGTTGTGATAGATCGATGGTGTATGCACATGTCCATTAAGAACACAACCCGTATAGAATCTCTTGAATTTGTCAAAGTCAAGAGTTCCACTTGGTTCTGGTATTCCAAATGGTAACATATGCTTGAAATAGCCATGATGAATTACAACATCAACTTGCTTTAGCGAATGCGCTTGAAGAAGATTCTCGACTTCCTGATAAATGTCCGAGCACTTAAGATTATCAGGCATGTACAAGAAATCCACACCAGTATCCTCATCATGTTCTACAGACAGAGTGTCATACATCTTGATACAACTGTTGTACTCCGGAGAGCTTGCAGTGAAATGAACAAGTTGGTTCCTATCATGTGTGTATGTTCCACGAAGAACTCTTAGTTTAACTCCGTTCTCGTGACAGGCTTTCTTAAGAAGAGAAATCACATTCATCGCTATAACTGAAACGATGGAGTTCATCGTAATCATCAAGTCGAAGAAATCACCTGCAATGACAACATGAGACAACTCAGGAGTTATCCGTGGAATCACATACTCTTCAATGCACGCCTGGAAGTGAAAAGGATCTATTCGAGGACATCCGCAGTGCAAGTCAGCTAGCGCTAAAATCTTGAGCTGGCGGTACATCTTGTTGCTTCTCCTAAACTAGTTTAGTCAACTCATCTACATAGGGTGTGTCCTTAAGTAAAGGTATAACTTTACGTACAACTTCACTCACTCCCAATCGCAGTCGAGTCCTTGAGGATCATCTGAAGAAACTTCCTTGGTAGCTGGAGCTTCCTTAGCTCCTCTCAGGTCTCTAAGTGCAGCATCGAACTCGGCATCCTGTTTAGAACCAGTATCCTTGTTGGCAAGTCCAACCATCTTGCCTATAGCTGCTGAATATTCTCCAAGTCTGTTGTCGAATGGGTTGTTAGTCTGACGAGCATTGAACATGTAGGAAGATGCGATGTCTCCGGCTTCTCCACCAAGAACATCAACAGTGTTGAGTCTACGGAGTCTTGCACGGATAAGATGAATTACCTTGTGCTTACGACCATCTCCTTCTTTCCACACAAATCCTCTCTCCTCATCGATGACGTTAGGATCGATGACTCTGATCGGGTAGTAGGCAGAGAACCTTTGGTTGTAGTCGTAGGACAAAGCAGCTACATCATCCTGAGACATCTTGGACATCCTCTCTCTATCAAAAAGAGGAAGATACTTGTTGAACTCGTTGACAGTGATGACGTTGCGAACGTTAGCATCCGCCTCGAAGAACCCTGGAGCGAACTTGTTGATCTCATCTATGTAAGACTGTCCTTGTGATCTTGGCCTAGGAACAGGAGTTCCTTGAGGATGCTTGTACGGACCAACAGTAGCAGGAGGAGTAACCTGTGGAACAACTGGATCAGCCATTTCTCCTTATCTCCTTAATAGTAGGAATGACGTTGATCTTCTCACCGTTCTCCGTGATAGCGATGTTAGCATCTTCTATCAGAGGCATGCCAGTAGAATCCAAAATACGGATAGTCATCGTGTAGTTACCCTGAAGTACACCATCACGATCCCTTCCGTTTTTCATCTCGTAGGTAACCTCTACGTTAACGTTTTGAACGAACTTGTTACAGATCCTCTGAAGTGCAGCCTGTGTCTGGTTGCACATGGTTAAAGGATCCTTTCCGTAAATAGCATTAAGCTTTCGGAAACTGATCATCTCATCTTCATTGTTAGATGATGTTCTTCCAGGGTTGGCGAAGTACCAGCGAACAAGGTACGCCATCTGCCTGCTCACATCCTTGATTACAGGAACTGAGTTGTTGTGAAGAGTCGGTATAACCGGAATAGGTGTTTCTGCCATTATTTCACCTCTCATTGCAAAAAATAAGTAACACCAGTGAGATCACAGCATAAAACTGTGACCTCACCGATGTCAGGTTCAACTCCGTGGTTTACTCTTCGGGACGGAGCTTACCCATCTGGTTAGGAAGGTCAGTCATGTCAAGGTGATCGCCACCAGGACCCAACTGTTCCTCCAACCATTCGTCGATGAACTCTCGTGAAGATTCGATCAGGTTCAACTGCTCACGCGTGTAATCCGGATCGTTGGTCGCTGTAGTGTAGCTAACACCACGCTCCTTGTCTTTCATCCACTCCTCGTTAGACGAGTCGAACCTTCCGTTGTTGATCAGTCGACCAACCACGTCTTCTTCAGGCATGTCTTCAGGTCTCACATCCCAACCGTGAAGCATCCCTTCCTCCCACAGTTTACGCACAGGCGCATAAGTGAGTATCGGGATATACATACAAGGTGGAATGTGTTCCAAAGCTTCCTGACTGTCGATGAGCTGGAACTTATCAGGCGCTGTTATAGCCTGGACTGCTCTTGACACAGTCTCGACTAGCTCACGCTGTTTGTTAGTCACCAACTCTGTGAACTTACGATACCTGTCTCCGAACTGACCTTCTCCGAAGATAACACCTGGACCAGCTCCTCTCCAAGTAGAGTTCATGTGATCGAGAACATCCCGCATCCCGTCTGTGCCAACGAAGGCCGTAAGCGGGATTGCATTCGGGGTCTCCAAGACGGACAAAATCTGCATGTCACAAGATCCTTTCAAGTCTATAATCTATATTCATTTTGTATTAGAATAAAGGCTAAGGTAGAGTGGCAGAATACCCGCCACTCTACCCGCCTAAGAAGATCACAGACCTGCTGCTTTCTTGTATTCACTCAGACTCTTCGTCATGCCATGTTCAAGCCAATTGTTGGCCATTACTGCCATTTCAGACGACATCTTGACAGATGGACTCAGCGCTCCACCTTTACCTCCCAACAGAGTCGCGATCGGATGGATCTTCATGCAATCCAGAACCGTACACATCTCCTTGAGGGAAAGGAGGTAAAGCGAGTCGCCGTCGTAATCTGCGTTAGGACAACTAATACTAAACGGAGACATTCCAACTGTAGAATCCTTAGGGTCTTTCTTGTAGTTACGACACAGGAACAATTGAATTGCACCGTGCTGCAACGTCGGGTTGCGTCCCATCAGTATCGGAAATCCCTTGAACGGACATTCATCCAGCAAGGTACTAAGGCAGCTATCTATCATCGGGTTGTACCGAATGATTGCGTCGTTGAACATCGTACACGCTTCATTCACACTCTTGCCGTACCTGTTGGTAAGGATGTTCATACACTCAAGCTTATACACACCGACAACCATTCTCCACGGAAGTTCGATGTCGTCTGCATCGTGTATGCGAGTGATCGGAGCGATGACTGCTCGACAAGACGCGTGCATTCTGTCACCTAGCAAATTCTTCCGAATGAACCCAGTTTTACCAGACAACCGAGGATCTATAATCGCCTCGATATATTTCATCCAGGAAGTATAGATGGACCAGTATTTCTGGTTCATCTTAGTCTGAGTCATGTCAGGCTGGTGACGCTTGGCATAAATCGTGTTGGACAGTTCTATCCAAGTTGTGAGGATGTGATCAGAAGACTTGTCGTTGTACGACATAGTCCCAGACTGCGTGATGATGTGCAAGCTTTGGTTGAGGATAGGAATGTGTCTGACGAACATGCAGTACTTGTATGCCTGCAAAAACTCGAGTATCACTTCCTTGCCATCTTTGCGCTGTTTAGCTACAAAGTTGATGACATCCTCGAAATTCCTGTAGAAGTAGTCCATACCTTGACCCAGCGTACTAGCATACGGTTCAGGTAGTTCAACATCAGGATCGAGTAACCCATCGAGCAAACTGTTGCTTGACTTGAAAATCTTGCCCATCCACTTACGCAGCACCCTATAAGCTACAGGATGAAGGAACGGAGGAAAGTCGTCTGGTATCACTAGCCATCCGCCGAAATTGACTTCGTCAGCGAACGCGCTTCTCACTTTACTGCCACACTTAGGACAGACGGAGTTGAGGTTGTAGTTGCCTCTCAGGTAACCGCAGCTGCAAGTAGCCACAGAATTAAGTCCGCCATCAGACATCTGGAACATCTGCTTCTTGGCATCTTCCAGGGTAATTTCATCGCCTTCGGTTGTTTCACAACCAGCGACTACGACATGAGGTTCAGGATCTAGAGCGAAAGCCCTGTCATAATCCATTAGGATCAGCTTATCGACGGATTGCTCCGTGTCTCCAGGAGTTATCTTAGCCCTCATAGCTTCCAGTTTGGGAAGCCATTCCTTAGCCACCTCCGGAGACTTAAAGATAAAACTACGCCAATCGTCGTGTTGCACTTTAATTCTCCTTTATTGGAAACCAAAAGAAATGAAAGATCCCTGGGAGAGTTATCCTCTCCCAGGGGTCGTTACATGCTTCTGGTGTCTACCTATTAGTAGACGAAGCCACGGAAACCACCGAACCCAGCAGGGCTGCCGCCAGCGACGAAGTGCGCACCGACAGAGCCGAAGCGCTTCATGCCGCTGATGTCGTACACCTGCGAGTTGATCTGGCTGTCGATGATGAGGTGGATCGACGCGCCAAGATCCGCAGACATACCGTCCACGAAGTCCGGGTTGAAGAACACGCGGTGAGTCGTGTATGCGAGGTCGATCTTGTTGTAGAACTCCTCGAGCTGAAGCGCACGCTTCTCGATCGCACGCGGATCGTTCGGATCCGGATAATCGAGGAAGGACGCTGCACGATCGTGAGACACACCACCTCCCTTGGGATCGACCAGGAACAGGAAGTCAACCGCACGAGTATCGACACGACCCTTGGCAGTCTCGACACGACCGTCGTAGCTGATCGTCTCGCCCTGGATGATCTCGAACTGACCAGCGCGCTCGCCGCCAGTGAAATCGCGAAGGATCTTCTTGATCTTGTCGGGGTTGGCGATGAGGTCCTTGAGACCCGGGAACTGGTCTGCACCTTCCTGGAGGTCGATGGCCAGCAACGGAACGTTGCTCGTGAAGTGCTGCTTCATGAGCTCCGTGCGCTCGAGGATGTTGTGGCACACGAACGGCTTCTTCGTCTTCGGATCGAAGAAGATCGAACCGAGGTTCCTCTCGCCTTCCGTGAAGGTGGAGAACGCATTGAGCCACATTCCACGATGGATGAACACATCCGCCGCGAGGGACACGCCAACCATCGCCATCTCCTCCGTGCGGATAGGACCATAGATACCCGTGATGACGAAGGTGGGATCGTACTTGTACGTAGACATGTACGGATCGGCCGGGACGCGCTTGATGTCCGTGTAACCAGTCACCGCGAGGATCGGGATCATCTTGGAATCATCGACGCCATAGCCGCTGTTGTCTTTGTTACGCTGCTTGGCGTACAGGAGCAGACCGGAGTCGGCATGCGCGAGCGGATCGCCAGTCGTCGTACCAGCGAACGCGAGAACATCCTTGAGGTTGAGCGAGATGTGAAGCTCGCCGGACGCATCGAAATCGCCGATCGAGAGACCCTCGTACGTGTGCTCGTCGCAAGCACGGAACGAGTTCACGATGCCTGCCGCAACGTTCTCGAAGTTCTCGTACTCTTCCTTGAGTACGACGATTGCGTTGATGATCTTGGCCGTGATGCCCTTGAGCTGAGCAGACTTGATCACGTCCTTCATGACAGAGACGGACGGGATACGAGTCATGTCACGACGCGCAAACGTATCGTGGAACACGAGCACGATCGCCAGATCGCCATTCACGAGGATGCGAGCCTCGTAATTGTCGCCCGGGATCTTCTCGACCTTGAGGTCGATGCCCTGATACTTGTTCGCAGCCTCAACAACGTTGGCCACGAACTGCTCACCATCAGCCCTGAGCTTCGACGCTGTCGCGCTCAGACCGATGTAATCCACGACGCTCTTGGCCGCCGCAGGCCGAGAGGTGGTCGTGCCTTTGCTACCGGCGTCATCCGCCGGGGTGCCGGCGCCAGCTGCGCCAGCTCGAAGCGTGAATCCTGCTTCTCCCATAGTTTTTGTTTCCTTTGTGTTACTTGCCTGTTTTTTGTGGTACCACATACTCTCAGGGCCGAACCAGGCTATTCAACCCTTTGAGTCGCATCATCGAAATCGTAATATATTTTCGAGATTGCAATGACTTAACCCGAAAATACTATACGGCTGGACAGCCGCAGACTCTCGTCACACAGCTAGTCATACGGTTATGACCTGGCTGTAAATTTATACCGGAGATGGATCACAATGCTCAAGAATATCCTTTCAGTTCTCCCAAAAGGAACTCCCCGCAATCCAGTCATCTACTACAGATTGTTGGACACTCTCACAGCACGGATGTCCGTGGTGAGGAGCAAGTTCAAGATGGCTAACCTGATTAGAACTAGTGGATCTGATCTACTTAGGTGGATGCTTCTTAGCTTTGACATTACTCAAGCCAAATCTTACCGTGACGACATTGATCTTTACACTTCTTACGCATCTGATTTCACAGATACCTACAGAAGTGCATTCGACCCTGTATGGTCTAAGTCTCTGTCACTCAACGGATTCACAACCACCAAGACTGGAGTCAGTCCTGCTGAGATCTTCATCAACTGTACCGTGTCTAACCCGTCGGTCTACTATCCGTTCGGAAGCGGCTGGGACAAGTGGAGCGATTTGAGAGCACTCCACATCGTCTACCATAACTCTACTGAGTTGCCGATAGATCTTTACACAGGTAAAGTTGTGTTCACTCAGAAATTCCCCACGTTCGTAGTCATCGCTATAAATGTACCTACTCTTCTGATGAAGTGGTTCAAGTACAACGAGGACTGCGAGAAGACTAAGGAGAATCCCGATCCTATCAAGTTCCTCAAGGAAACTGAGTACAACAAGCTGTTCGATGACCTCGTGGACATCTGGACGGTCAATCTGATCGAGAAAGTCGTGTCCCATCCAGAGGCTACGGCTAACAAGATCGTATCCGATGTAGCCGTTCCTACGTTCATCACTACTACTGGCATCGTGGAGAATGGCGTATCTGGTCTCCAGGATCTGATGCGTCTCCTGGACAACAGGAACGTCAAACTTCAGGACATACTGGAAACAAGGCTGTTCACTGCTGGAAGGACTCTTAAGTCCTACATCCAGAACCTCGACAGCATAATCTCTGTCCCAGATCTTAGGCAGTATCAGTGGATAAACATATCCAAGACCCTGCCTTACCTGAAGCTTATTTCTGCAATAGTCGATAGAGACAGGTCGAACGTTGTGTATCGAATCCTTGCCAATAAAGCCTATTGGACGTACGTTAGGTACATCCGCACTGCCAATTTACCAAGCCTCCAGTACATAAATGCACTGAAGACTTACATTGGAGTAGTGTCCAAGGAATTTGAGGCTCTTTTCGACGAAAGCATCAAGAACCCTGGGGAAGACTTGCCCTGAGTGAAGCACCCTGGTCAAGTTTCCATAGAGTTGGTATACCCTTGTAAAAAAAGAAAACAAACCTAGAGACTGGGACCAAAATCCCAGTCTCTAGGCTAGTTCTTCTTTTAGAATGTACCATCCTGACGGATAAGCTCGTTGCTACAAGCAACTACCGTATTAGCAGACCCCGTGAACAATGCCAGTTGTGGCTTGCTCTTGTCCTTGGTGTAGGTGTACTCCACGTACTCAGTCTTTCCTGTAAGTGTTCGTATAACTACGTTCTTACCTGCACGATGCTCGTAGTGGTACTTAACAACTGTACCTGGGTGGAAGATGAACGGTTCTGCCATGTTCCAGCTGAACTGGACGGTGGTAACCTGGAAGGCACCAAGTTCACTCATGATCGAATAGATGTTGTTGTGACTAGGACGGAACTCGATGTTAATGACTTCATCCTTGTTCATCGCATCTGTAGGAACACGAGCTTCGTTGATGATCCTGTTCTCCATCTCGAACTCAAGATCTTTCTTGACGGAACGACAATGATCAACTATAAGTTCATTGAGCTGGATGTTGGCTGCATTGATAGCATTCTCAACACCAACATGACTCCAGTTCTTTTCAGCTACTTCAGAGTCGATGATGATGTGAGTTGTAATATCTCCGTCACTGAGAGATTCATTCCAGTTGAGAACTGGAACTCCAGCGTAGGAATCCTTATTTACCTTATATAAGTGAATAGCTCGCTTGCAGATAGGGTCTCCGTACCGTGGAAATACATACCAGCACCCCTGGGTGATATACGAGCAGAATCCGTTCTTGTACACACCCATACCGGCTCCATTTTGGAGAAATGACATTATGTCAGTTATTCCAAAATCTGGAGGGATGACGAAATTAATGTACTTGTTGTCGTTGTCAGGGTTTACGACAACTGCCTTCTTGAACCCGAAGTGACGAATGGAGTAGTTGAGGACAGACTTCATGTCAGTATTACGGAAGATAGAAGTTATCCTCTTCTTACGGGCAGAGTAGACTCCGTCGTCAATAAGCTCAACCTTTACGTTGAAGAACGCCAGGTTACGGTCTGTAGGTTCACGCTCATCGGGCTGTGTTGCTGATGCAGGGATAGCTTTATCAGGATCGGCATTCGTGATAAGCAGGCAACGGTACTTGTACTCGTAGATAGGAGCACGGTACTGCTGAGTGCTAGCATTTTGGTCGTACCTTGTAAAAGAAAGAGTACACCAGAGATTGTTCCTGTAGTAGTACAACCACTGACATGTAGACTTGTCTACAGTGAGGTTAGCGACTATCTTGTCAGTGAAGTTGTTGATAAAATCCTGAGTGATCCTGACCGTGTTAATTTCCCTACTAAGAGGAATAGGCTTCTCAGCATCAGGAGATGCGAAGGTCATCTCGATGTTGTAGATGTTAGATCGAGTCTTGAGTTTGTCGATTCCCTGGAAGATCTTAGTGACCTGAGCCTTCATCAAGGAACCTAGACTAAGATGTGCTGCCATGTGTTCTCTCCGTTATAATCCTAGCATCGCTATTCGATCGGCAATAGACAACTTCTTAGGTTTAGGTGGATTAAGACGATGTTTGCGCTCCATGTAGTGATCGTGAAATGCATGGTAAGCAGTCTTGACGTTACTAAGAAAAGCTTTCTGTTCAGAGTCTTTACTGAGGTTAGTTCCTTCGAACTGGTCGATGTATGCCTTGAGGAACGCTTCTGCTTTAGCTGAGTCAGACGGATACTTCCATGCAAACTCATGTCCGTTGACAAGCATGTTTATGATGTAAGTCAGAGGATACCTGGCAGTGCACCAGTTATCCATTTCAAAATCAGCAGGAGCATTAATAGGCGTGATCTCCGGGTGATCGAGATAGTAGCCGTGAATGACAGGCTGATACGACTCTCTGATGTAGACATCGAAGTAAGTCTTGTTAAGTGTTTCAGCAATGTCACGATAAATAACCGAGTTGATAGTGGAGATAGGATCTCTTTCGTCCATGTGACTTCCTTGATTTTAAACCATAAAATAATTTCTAATAGCCAAAAAAAGAAATCCCCGCTGGAAGCGGGGCTCTTTTACCTCTATAAGAGGAATCTATATCCCGAAAAGTTCCCGAGCTTCTGGAGAGAATTGATTGTTAGAAATCACGAATTCGACTTCCTTCTCGACCTCGTAGATATCGCTTTTGAATCGCGATACTTTCTCGGCGAGTTCGTTGATCGTCTTCGGATCAACTCTCCTACAGTTGTCGATCCAAAACCGTTCAGGATCAGTAACGCTGCAGCTGGAGTATTCCCGTAATTCCACCGCTGGCTCACCAAAGGTTATAAGGTGATAAAGCGCGTGGAGGTCGCCATCGACATCACCGCTCTCGTCTTCTTTTCTAAGCAGAATCAAGCTGGTGTCTTCTCCGAGACCGATAACGAAACGATCGCCAATCCAGAAGGAATATCCCGGACGAGCTTCGTGGTTGACAACATCGGGATGGCATTCCTTAAGTTTGTCGCGCGCGGCTCTAATGGTTTCAGACACAGCTTCGCCAAGCTTAGTCAGAATATCCATCACGGTGCTGTAAAGTTCATCTGTGTTCATTGTTTTGACCTTTCTTGTTGGTTGTTGGTTTAGACTATCATGGTAATAAGTAAATGAAATAAAATGATCAGCACCCTACCACGAGGATGCAAATCCTCGTGGTAGGGAACCTATCATTCATAAACACCAGAACTTCTGTGAATGTACCTTACAGTAGTTATTGCCAAAAAGAAGGGGATCCTAACGGATCCCCTTCAGTGGTTACTCACGCTGCGCGGCGGTATGCGCGAGCGCGAGTCAGGAGCTTCTTCAACAGCTCACCGAACTCGCCGAAGCTGCCGTACCGATGTCCTCCCTGACGGAAGGTCCAACGGATACGGGCGACAGCCTTCTTGGTGATGTCGTTGTAGTTGTCGCTCCTAACGTACTTGGTGATGTACGTCTCCTTGACAGTACCCTCTTCGACGCCATCGAGGAACTCTTCGGGAAGGTAATCCGGGAGAAGATAGTCGTGCTTCTCACCGCAGTCCTTGTCCTTGATGAACTTATAAAGTTCAGTGTCCTCGCAGCTGTGCGAACAGAGATTGTCGATACCAAGACCGCAAATCCAAACGTTCACCCACATGCTGCGGGTGGAAAGATGGAGATCCTGCGGATCGATACCAAGACGCTTGATGCCATCGCCAAATCCAGCAAACACCTTCATGTTCCACCAGTCGTCAGGCTGGCAGACAGAGTGCCCGTCTTCCCGCCTGTTGCTGAAGCAGTTGGGGAGGTTAGGGATGATGAATACCTCGAGATCGAAGGTGGCGATCTTCTCGGGGATGATCAGGTTCGTGTTCATTTGTTTTCTCCTATTGTAGGGATTTAAGGTTAGTCTTTGACCATACTTTTATGGCCTAAGACTACAACTGTAATTAGTATTCGAAAAAAGAAGAACTACACTACCACCTGGAAGGATAACCCTCCAGGTGGTAGGTAAGTCATCATTCGTAGATGCCAGCGTTGTTGTGAATGTAACGAACAGTAGTCCTAGCAAGGAACACAAGTATCGGGATCTTGTAGAACTGCTCCATTGGTGACAGTTTGTAGACACCCTTTATGCAATTCCTCAGAGCCGCGACGTTGATCTTGCGGTACCTCAAGAACGCACGGATCATCTTCTTCCAATCGTCATCGCCATCAAGGAGATAGGCAAGAGCAGAGTTGGAATCGTCTGTTACCGTGTCACCACAGCAACAGCAGTCTCCACAGCATGTGAGAACGCATTCCCTGAAATGCGGATGGATGTGGAGAAGAACATCTCCCATTATCTTGTCCTTATCGGGGTCACAGGCAAAGTCACCAGGCTCAAGACCACCGCAAGGATCATCACCCTCTCCAGGAACTTCTCCGTCTTCTTGCTCGAAGAATTCCAAAAGAGAAATAGACCCAGGTTCAAAAGCAACGTACTTCTTGTTCAGAAGCGAGTTGATCATGACGGTCTTACTCCCTAGAGTTCTCTTAGCTACAACAGACGATGTCGGTACAGCAGCTAAAGGAACTGTCTCACTGAGCAATGCTCTCCAGATAGAAGTCT
>Ga0310695_10004172_pt1 | contig 27101 bp, 18 predicted proteins | sample RumenRJG_04DNA_FD_203882 | JGI IMG/M metagenome (GOLD analysis project Ga0310695, IMG submission 203882) | Bovine rumen microbial communities from Lethbridge, Alberta, Canada - RJG_04 (v2) (version 2) | ecosystem: Host-associated > Mammals > Digestive system > Stomach > Rumen | place: Canada... | reverse complement strand
GTAGGTCGCGGGGCAGAGATCGTCTTGTTCCTGCTGGCCACGATGACCATCGTTGAGGTGCTCGACAACAACGGCTGCTTCGACTTCTTCAAACAGCTCATGAAGACGCGACGAAGCAGGAAGCTGCTGTGGACCATCTCCATCCTGACCTTCCTCGTCTCGGCCAATCTTGACAACCTGACGGTGACAACCATGATGCTTGTCGTGATGCACGAGATAGTGCCCAGCCGCCGATTGCGCATGCTCTACGGCTCGGCCATCGTCGTTGCAGCCAACTGCGGTGGCGCGCTGACGGTGATTGGCGACCCTACGGGTCTGCTCTTATGGAACCAGGGCGCGGTGACGGCCACCAGCTTCTCGATGTCGATGGCCTTGCCCTGTCTGGCAACATGGCTGCTGCCCACCTGGTGGATAGCCCGTCAGCTGCCCGAGCGCATCGACAGCCAATGGACCTCGATGCCCTACCGTGGCGACGACACCAACCTGCGCGTATGGCAACGACTGGTGATGCTCTTCGTGGGTATCGGCGGACTGTGGTTCATCCCGTCGTTCCATTCCATCACGAAGCTCAGTCCGTTCCTCGGCGCTCTCTGCGTGCTGGCCGTGCTGTGGGTTGTCAACGAGCTGATGAACCGCAAACTCATGCAGGCCGACGTGATGATACAGCGTCGCACACCGCGTGTACTGCAGTATGGCGTCATCCAGCTGATGCTCTTCGTCATGGGCATGGTGCTGGCCGTCGGTGTAGTCCGCGAGTCGGGCATCATCCCCTGGCTGGCGCGCCAAGGCGAGTTCTACTTGCAGAACGTTTGGATTCTGGGCGCGATGTGTGCCGCCATCAGCAGTGTGCTCGACACCTTCGCCACCTCCATCACCTTCATGGCGCTGCATGAAGAGGCGGCACAGAACAGCATCTATTGGCCCGTCATTGCCTACAGCACCTGCGTGGGTGGCAACCTGCTGATGCTCGGTTCGATGAGCGGTCTTGCCCTGATGAAGATGGAGCGCATCCACATAGGCTGGTATTTCCGCCATGTGGGCTGGGTGGTTGCCGCGTCGTGGCTCTTGGGCATGACGCTGTTGCTGCTGGTTTAGCATGACAAGAAGAAAAAAGTGTATATTATTAATAAATAGGTATTATGGGAAAGATAAAGACGATAGGCGTGATGACCTCCGGCGGCGATGCCCCAGGCATGAATGCGGCTATACGTGCCGTGACACGCTCAGGTATTTACAACGGCTTCAAGATTAAGGGTATCTATCGCGGATGGGAAGGCCTCATCAACAACGAGATAGAAGACTTCACCACGGAGAGTGTCAGCGGTATCATCACGATGGGCGGCACCATCCTGAAAACAGCGCGGTCGAAAGAGTTCATGACCGTTGAAGGCAGGAAGAAGGCCTACGACAACATGGTGGCTGCCGGCATCGACGCATTGGTGGTCATCGGCGGAAACGGTTCGCTCACAGGAGCACGCATCTTTGCCGACGAGTACGACGTACCGTGTATCGGATTGCCCGGAACCATCGACAACGACCTTTACGGCACCGACTCCACCATCGGCTACGACACGACGACGAACACCATTATGGAGTGTGTCGACCGCATCCGCGACACGGCACAGAGCCACGAGCGCATCTTCTTCGTCGAGGTGATGGGGCGCGATGCAGGCTTCCTGGCACAGAGTGCTGCCATCGCCACTGGTGCCGAGGCTGCCATCATCCCGGAGGAGTCGACAGAGGTCGACCAGCTGGCACAGTTCATGGAGCGAGGCATCCGTAAGTCGAAGAAATCGTGCATCGTCATTGTCTCGGAGAGTCCGAAGTGTGGCGCCCTCTATTATGCCGAACGCGTGAAGAAAGAGTTCCCGCAGTTCGACGTGCGCGTCTCTATCCTGGGCCACCTGCAGCGTGGCGGCACACCGACAGCCCACGACCGCATCCTTGCCGCCCGCTGTGGTGTAGGTGCCATCGAGGCCATCATGCAGGGACAGCGCAACGTGATGATCGGTGTCCGGTTCAACAATGTGGTGTATGTACCCTTCTCGGAAGCCATCCGTTCGGACAAGCCATTCGACAAGAAGCTCATCAAGGTGCTCGACGAGCTGAGCATTTAATAAAGGATACCTCGTACCTCGTATCTCGTACCCCGTACCTCGTACCTCGTACCTCGTACCTCGTAATACTAATGTGCTGGTATAGGAAAAAATACTTAAATATCAGCACATTGTTTTGTTGTCTCACAAAAACTCCGTACCTTTGCACAAATAAAAACAAAGAGAAATGGGATTATTCGGACTATTTAGCAAGAAGAAGAAAGAGACGCTCGACAAAGGCTTGGAGAAAACGAAGCAGAGTGTTTTCGACAAGTTGGCACGCGCCGTTGCCGGTAAGTCGAAAGTCGACGACGATGTGTTGGACAACCTCGAGGAGGTGCTCATCACGAGCGATGTAGGTGTTGACACAACGCTCAAGATCATTCAGCGCATCGAGGAACGCGTGGCTCGCGACAAATATGTGTCGACGTCAGAGCTCAACAACATCCTGCGCGACGAGATAGCCAGCCTGCTGGCTGAGAACCACACGGAAGATCTCGACGACTGGGACCTGCCTGCAGGACACAAGCCCTACGTCATCCTCGTCGTCGGTGTCAACGGTGTGGGCAAGACGACCACCATCGGCAAACTCGCATGGCAGTTTAAGCAGGCAGGCAAGAAGGTCTACCTCGGAGCTGCCGACACCTTCCGTGCCGCCGCCGTCGAACAGCTCTGTATATGGGGCGAGCGCGTGGGCGTGACGGTCATCAAGCAGAAGATGGGCAGCGATCCTGCCAGCGTGGCCTTCGACACACTCTCGTCGGCAAAGGCCAACGGGGCCGACGTGGTGCTCATCGACACCGCAGGCCGTCTGCACAACAAGGTGGGACTGATGAACGAGCTGAAGAAGATCAAGGATGTGATGAAGAAGGTGCTTCCCGAAGCTCCCGACGAGGTGATGCTCGTCCTGGATGGCTCCACCGGACAGAACGCCTTCGAACAGGCTAAGCAGTTTGCAGCCGTGACGCAGATCACATCGCTGGCCATCACCAAGCTCGACGGAACAGCCAAGGGTGGTGTCGTCATCGGCATCAGCGACCAGCTGAAGGTACCGGTGAAGTATATCGGACTGGGCGAGGGCATGGAAGACCTACAGCTCTTCGACCGTCGGCAGTTTGTCGATTCTCTGTTCAACAACGAAGGATAACCGGTAAGCGAAAGGGAAGAAAAGTTGAGTGCTGAGAAAAAAACAATCGACTTCATAACGCTCGGATGTTCGAAGAATCTGGTGGACTCCGAGCGACTGATGGCGCTCCTGGAAGAACGCGGCTATCGCTGTACACACGACAGCAAGCGGCCGCAGGGCGAGATAGCCGTCATCAACACGTGTGGCTTCATCGGCGACGCCAAGGAGGAGAGCATCAACACCATCCTGGAGTTTGCCGAGCGGAAGAAGGAGGGACGGCTTCAACGGCTCTACGTCATGGGCTGTCTGTCCGAGCGCTATCTCGCTGACCTGCAGATAGAGCTGCCCGAGGTGGACAAGTTCTATGGGAAGTTCGACTTCCGAGGGCTTGTAGACGAGTTGTCGAGGAGAGAGGAGAGAGGAAAGGCTACGGGTAGGCGACCAACGGTCGGGAATGAGAGGAGAGAGAAATGCTGCGAAGAGAGTAACCTTGCTCCCCGCTCCCCGCTCACCGCTCACCGAAAATTAACCACACCCCGCCACTACGCTTATCTGAAGATCAGCGAGGGATGCGACCGCCATTGCGCCTATTGCGCCATCCCCATCATCACCGGCAAGCACGTCAGTCGTCCGCAGGAGGAGATTCTCGAAGAGGTGCGCTGGCTGGTCAGCCAGGGCGTCAACGAACTGCAAGTGATAGCGCAGGAGCTCACCTACTATGGTGTCGACCTGGACGGCCGTCAGCAGATAGCCGAGCTGATAGAACGGATAGCCGATGTGCCGGGCGTCAAGTGGATTCGCCTACACTACGCCTATCCGACACATTTCCCGTGGGACCTGCTTCGCGTGATGCGCGAGCGGCCCAACGTATGCCGATATATGGACATCGCCCTGCAGCATATCTCCGACCCTATCCTCAAAGCCATGCACAGGCATGTCACGAAGGCGGAGACCTACGAGCTCATCCGGCGGATGCGCCAAGAGGTGCCGGGCATCCATCTGCGCACCACGCTGATGGTGGGTTTCCCCGGTGAGACCGACGCCGACTTTGAAGAACTCATGGACTTCGTCCGCTGGGCTCGCTTCGAACGCATGGGGGCCTTCGCCTATAGCGAGGAGGAAGGCACCTACAGCGCCCTTCACTATCCTGACAACATCCCCGACGAGGTGAAGCAGGACCGCCTGAGCCGACTCATGGCCCTGCAGCAGGAGATCAGCGCAGAGATAGAAGCCGAGAAGGTGGGGCAGACCCTGCGCGTCGTCATCGACCGTAAGGAGGGCGACTACTATGTAGGGCGCTCTGAGTTCTGTTCGCCCGAGGTGGATCCCGAAGTGCTCATCCCCGCTGCCGAACGCAGGCTACGGGTGGGCTGCATGTACGATGCACTCATCACGGGCGCCGAAGAATTTGATGTCTACGGCCAAGTGCGCTAAAGACACCCGCTCGCACCCCGTAAAGTAGTTTCCTCGTAAGACAAGGCAACAACACGTCAACTCAATAAAGCAATGAACAACAAGACCTTCATACAACGATTGTCACAGACAACAGGCTATACGCAAGACGATAGCCAGAAGATGGTTTATAGCGTCGTAGATGCCATGAACGAGCAGTTTCAGGAAGGCGAGAGCGTCATCTTTCCCGGCTTTGGAACGTTCGAGGTGAAGAAACGTATGGAGCGCATCGTTGTCAATCCCACCAGCCGACAGCGCATGCTGGTGCCGCCGAAGCTCGTTGTGGGCTTCCGTCCTGCGGCTTCCATCAGGAAAGTACTGAAGGAGGGCGGCGAGACTCCCGACGGCAACAAGGTACGTGGACTCTCCGCTTCGCCTGTCGTTGCCTATATCGTCCAGAAACACGGCATTAAGGCTCGCGAGGCAGAGCAGTTTGTGGGTTCCTTCATCGCCATCGTCAACGAGGCTCTGCGCACCGAGAAGCAGGTGAAGGTGAAAGGGCTGGGCACCTTCAAGGTGGTCGACGTGAAAGAGCGGCAGAGCGTTGATGTCAACACCGGCGAGCGCATCCTGATAGAAGGTCGCAGCAAGATATCGTTCACACCGGACAGCGTGATGAAAGACTTGGTGAACAAACCGTTCTCGCAGTTCGAGACGGTTGTGCTGAACGAAGGTGTCACCTTCGACGACATCGATGAGAGTGCCGACGAGGATGAGCCAGACAGCATGATCGTGGAAGAGGAAGCTCCGGCCGACGAGCCTATCGTCATCGACGAGAGTCCCATCGTCCAGCAGGAAGAGGCCGAAGAGCAACCCGTCGCCCCCATCGTCGACAATGCTGAACCCGTGCCAAACGACGACGACGAACCCTTTGCCCTTGTTGAGAATGATGCCGAAGAGGCCCCCATCGTCAACGAAGAAGAGACAGCCGAAGAGGCCCCCATCGTCAACGAAGAACCTGTCGAGGAGGAGCATCCCATCAGCATCAGTGAGCCACAGCCGACAGAAGAGGTCGAAAGCGTCAGCACCCTATTGAATCATGACGAACCACAAGAAGAGGAGGAAACAGAAGAAATGAACAACGCGAAGAAGTCGACACCCTGGTGTATGTACCTGTTGATAGGATTGGTTTCTGCCCTGATAGGAGCAGGGATCGGCTGGACCATACGCGACAGAATGAACATCGTGAAGGCTCCCGACGCCAGCACCGTTCCTCCCATCGCTGTGGACACCATCGCCGAAACTGACAGTCTGCAAGCAGCGCGGCAGGCGGCAGAGCTGCTACGGAAGGATTCGTTGGAACAGCTACGGCGCGACTCGCTCGAAAAGATACGGCGCGACAGCATCGAGAAGGCACGTCGCGACTCGCTCGAGAAAGTGCAACGCGACCTTGAACGGGTGAAGAAAGAGCTCGAAGCACAAAAGGAGGCCGAGCAGAAAGCACGCCAGGAGGCGCTCCGCAAAGAGCAGGAGGCAGCCAAGACAGCTGCCTCGCAGAACCCGTCGCTGGCTTCGGCTCGCCGTCAGGCAGAGCTCGGTGCCTATCGCATCGTCGGCACGCAGGAAACCATCACTGTCAAGGAAGGTCAGACGATGGCCCGCCTGTCGAAGTTCTACTTCGGCGACGGCATGGAGTGCTACCTGCAGATACACAACGGCGTGACGGAGGTGAAACCGGGTATGCGCCTGAAGATTCCGAAACTACAGATAAAGAAGAAACGCTAAGAAAATGGGGGGGGCAGTCCACTTTGGACTGCCCCCACAATTTTACAACATAGGCGATCGCCTCAGAGACCATCGCTGACCACATCAGAGACTTTCTCCGACCTTGTTGCATGCCACGTAGCTAATGTAGGAGGTCACGCCATTCCCGAGCTTTGCTCGCCTACCCGTGGCCTTTCCCAGCGTGACAACTGCCACGCATGCGCTAATGTAGGAGGTCACGCTTCCTAGCGTGACACCTGCCACTTATGCGCTGCCTATGCGCTGCCTATGTGCTGTTGCGACGCTGGGAAGCGTCGCCTCCTACGTTGCTGCCTATGCGCTGTTGCGACGCAGGGAAAGGCCACGGGTAGGCGAGCAAAGCTCGGGAATGGCGTCGCCTCCTACGCTGCCACTTATGCGCTGCTTCGGGCGGAAACGCTGTTCCGCCCCTATGGTAGCCTGCCTCCTCGGTTCGCCCGAGCGTAGGGGGGTGCAAAGTAGTTACATTTTATTAAAGCAAATGAAAAGTTTCTTAAAAGTAAGTTTTGAGAAACTTTTTTAATATTATTTAGTCACTCCGATGGTAGACATAATCGGCGAAAGTATTACTTTTGCACGAAATTTTATAACAAAAGCAATATTCAGATTATGGCAGAAGCTATAGACATCCGCGAACTGAACCTGCGGATAGAACAACAAAGTGCATTCGTGACAAACCTTACGCACGGCATGAACCAAGTGATCGTCGGGCAGAAACATCTCGTAGACTCTCTCCTGATAGGACTGCTGAGCGACGGACACATCCTCCTGGAGGGTGTGCCGGGACTGGCAAAGACGCTGGCCATCAAGACACTGGCTCAGCTGATAGATGCCGCCTACAGCCGCATACAGTTTACACCCGACCTGCTGCCCGCCGACGTCATCGGTACGATGATCTACTCGCAGAAAGACGAGCGGTTCCAGGTAAAGAAGGGTCCGGTGTTCGCCAACTTCGTCCTGGCCGACGAGATCAACCGCGCTCCGGCAAAGGTGCAGAGCGCACTGCTCGAAGCCATGCAGGAGCACCAGGTGACCATCGGCAGCGAGACATTCCAGATGCCCAAGCCCTTCCTCGTGATGGCCACGCAGAACCCCATCGAGCAGGAGGGAACGTATCCGCTGCCTGAAGCTCAGGTGGACCGTTTCATGCTGAAGGTCATCATCGACTATCCCACGCTCGAAGAAGAGAAGCTCATCATCCGCGAGAACATCATGGGCGGACTGCCCACGGTGCGTCCCGTGACGACAGCTCAAGAGATATTGAACGCACGCGAGGTGGTACGACAGGTTTACATCGACGAGAAGATAGAGCAGTATATCGCCGACATCGTCTTCGCCACTCGCTATCCCGACCGCTACGGACTGAAGGAGCTGAAAGACCTGATCACCTTCGGCGGCAGCCCGCGTGCCTCCATCAACCTGGCCAAGGCTTCGCGTGCCTACGCGTTCATCAAGCGTAGAGGCTACGTGGTGCCCGAAGATGTACGCGCCGTGGCTCACGATGTGCTGCGCCACCGTATCGGCCTGAGCTACGAGGCAGAGGCAACGAACGTGACGAGCGAGGAAATCGTCAGCAAGATTATCAACAAGGTGGAAGTGCCATAAGCCATTGTAGGAACAAGAAGTGGAAACATCAGAGATACTCAAGAAAGTAAGGAAGATAGAGATCAAGACGCGCGGTCTGAGCTCGAACATCTTCGCGGGGCAGTACCATTCGGCCTTCAAAGGCAGGGGTATGGCCTTCAGCGAGGTGCGCGAGTATCAGTACGGCGACGACGTGCGCGACATCGACTGGAACGTCACGGCACGCTTCCACCGGCCCTACGTGAAGGTGTTCGAGGAGGAACGCGAGCTGACGGTGATGCTGTTGATAGACGTCAGCGGCTCGCTCGACTTCGGCACACAGGTGCAGATGAAGCGCGACATGGTGACGGAGATAGCTGCCACGCTGGCGTTCAGTGCCATCCAGAACAACGACAAGATTGGCGTCGTCTTCTTCTCGGACAAGATAGAAAAATACATCCCGCCGAAAAAGGGACGCAAGCATATCCTGTACATCATCCGCGAGCTGATTGACTTCCAGCCTGACAGCCGCCGCACGGACATCGGTATGGCTGTGGAGTTTCTGACGAGTGCCATCAAGCGCCGCTGCACGGCATTCCTGCTGAGCGACTTCTATCAGCGGAAAGACTTCCTGCAGCCGCTGACCATCTGCAACCGCAAACACGACGTGGTGGCCATCCAGGTGTACGACCAGCGAGCAAAGACGCTGCCCAACGTGGGACTCGTCAAGGTGGTAGACGCGGAGACGGGTCATGAGATGATCATCGACACAAGCAGCAAGAAGCTGCGCCGTGCCCACACGCAGTACTGGCTGAACCGCCAACAGATGCTCACCGAGACGCTCAACAAGAGCAATGTCGACCATGTCAGCATCGCTACCAACGAGGACTATGTGAAGGCGCTCATGGCGCTGTTCCAAATGAGGTGAGAATTGATAATTGACAATTGATAATTGATAATTGACAATTGATAATTGAGAGCGGACAATTGAGAATTGATAATGGACAATTGACAATTGATAATTGAGATTGCGTGAAAAGATATATAATTGAATCAACGATTTGCAGCATATTGCTGATAACATGCACGTTATCAGCCAAAGCGCAAGTTTCTGTCGAATCTAAAATCGATCCGATGGAGATACTCATCGGCGAACAGGCAGACCTGACACTGAGCGTCACGATGAAGCGCGGACAGCTGCTCGAGATGCCTATCTTCCAGCCGTCGCAACAGATAGCACCGGGACTGGAAGTGGTGGAGGCCCTGCCTGCCGACACGGCAAAGGCTGCCGACGGCCAGATACTGGTGACGAAGGTGTACAAGCTGACCTCGTTCGACGAGAAGCTGTACTACGTTCCTGCCATGAAGGTGAAGGTGGACTCGAAGGAATACCAGACGAAGAACCTGGCGCTGAAGGTGCTCGACGTGCCTGTCGACACCCTTCACCCCGAGAACTTCTACCCGCCGAAGGACGTGCAGGACAACCCGTTCCAATGGAGCGAGTGGAGCCCGCTGTTCTGGTGCAGCGTGCTGCTCATCATGCTGCTCTGCCTCATCTTCTATCTCCGCGTCTGCATGCGCGAGAACAAGCCTGTGATGGCTCGCGTCAGAATCGTCAAGCGACTGCTGCCGCACCAGCGTGCCATGCAGGAGATAGAACAGATCAAGGCTGAGGGAATGCAGGTTTCGGGCGACCAGAAGGAATACTACACGCGTCTGACCGACACGCTCCGTAAGTATATCGAGGAGCGCTTCGGCTTCAACGCCATGGAGATGACGTCGACAGAGATTATCGGACGCCTGCAGGAGGCTGAGGACAAGACGATGATCGACGAGCTGCGCGAGCTCTTCACGACAGCCGACCTGGTGAAGTTTGCCAAATATTCGACGCTCATCAATGAAAACGACGCCAACCTGGTGAACGCCATCGAGTTTATCAACTCCACCAAACAAGAGAACCAGCCCACCACGGAGCGCATCGAACCGAAGCTCACCGAACAGGAGAAGAAGTCGATGCAGTCGCGCACGACGCTCCGCTGGACCATCATCGCACTCTCCGCTGTGGGTGTGCTGATGCTTGGCTACATCATTTATCAGATTTATCTGCTAATGTAAAGAGAAATGGAATTTGTCAATAAAGAATACTTCCTGTTGCTGCTCTTGCTGATACCTTATATACTATGGTATCTGCTTTACCGCAAGAAGAGCGAGCCGACGATGCGCATGAGCGACACCTACGCCTATCAGTATGCGCCGAAGAGCCTGCGCCAACGACTGGCATGGCTGCCCGCACTGCTCAGAATGGTGACGTTTGTGCTGGTGGTGTGCGTCTTGGCTCGTCCGCAGACTCACAACAGTTGGGGAAAGCGTACGTCGGAAGGCATCGACATCATGCTCGCCATGGACGTCTCGACAAGTATGCTGGCACAAGATCTTCGGCCGAACCGCATCGAGGCTGCCAAGGAGGTGGCATCAGAATTCATCTCGGGCCGACCCGACGACAATATCGGACTGACCATCTTCGCCGGTGAGGCCTTCACGCAATGCCCCATGACAACCGACCATGCCGCCCTGCTGAACATGCTCGGAAACGTCAGGACCGACATCGCCGAACGCCGGCTCATCGAGGACGGAACGGCGGTGGGTATGGGTTTGGCCAATGCCGTGTCGCGACTGAAAGACTCGAAGACGAAGAGCAAGGTGGTCATCCTGCTGACCGACGGCAGCAACAACATGGGCGACATCTCGCCGCTGACGGCAGCCCAGATAGCCAAGAGCCTCGGCATACGTGTCTACACCATTGCCGTGGGTTCGAACGAGGTGGCCCCCTACCCTATGCAGGTGGGTGGCACGACGCAGTATGTGAACATCCGGGCCGATGTGGACACGAAGACGCTGAGCCAGATAGCCGCAACGGCCGACGGCCACTTCTACCGTGCCACGAACACGAAGGAGCTGAAGCAGATATACCGCGACATCGACAAACTGGAGAAGAGCCGCATGGAGGTGAAGCGCTTCTCGCGCCACTACGAGGCCTACCAGCCCTTCGCCCTTGCCGCTGTGCTCTGTCTGCTGCTGGAGATTCTGATGCGCATCACCGTGTTCCGTCGCATCCCGTAGAATGAAGAATTAACGAATAACGAATAAACGAAAAGAATCATTCATGTTCAGATTTGAAAGTCCCATATATCTTTACCTGTTGGCACTGATACCGCTGTTGGTGCTCATCCGCTTTGTAGCCATGCGCCGACGCAAGAAGATGCTGCGCCGCTTCGGCGACATGGAGCTGTTGCGCCAGCTGATGCCCGACGTGTCGCGTCTGAGACCGGTAGTGAAGTTCACGCTGATGCTCACAGCCCTGGCGCTGCTCATCATCATGCTGGCCCGTCCGCAGATGGGCACCAAGATCAGTCAGGAGAAACGCAACGGCATAGAGACGATGATTGCCCTCGACATCAGCAACTCGATGCTGGCCGAAGATGTTGCGCCGTCGCGACTGATGAAGAGCAAGATGCTGGTAGAAAACCTCGTAGACAACTTCACCAACGACCAGCTGGGACTCATCGTCTTTGCCGGCAACGCCTTCATACAGCTGCCCATCACGAGCGACTACGTATCGGCCAAGATGTTCCTGCAGAATATATCGCCCTCGCTGATAGCTACGCAGGGAACGAACATCAGCGAGGCCATCCGCATTGCTGTCAACGGCTTCTCGCAACAGGAGGATGTGGGCCGCGCCATCATCGTCATCACCGACGGCGAGGACCATGAGGGAGGTGCCGTAGAGATGGCCCGCGAGGCAAAGAAGAAGGGAATGCGCGTCTTCGTACTGGGTGTCGGTTCGCCCAAAGGATCGCCTATCCCCACTGGTGACGGCGGCTACCTCACCGACAATACGGGCACGACGGTGATGTCGGCCCTGAACGAACAGATGTGCATGCAGATAGCCGAGGCCGGTGGTGGCTCGTATATACACGTCGACAACACCAATGCCGCTCAGGAGAAGCTCAACGGTGAGCTTGCCCGACTGCAGAAAGGCGAGATACAGACAACGCTCTACAGCGAGTACGACGAGCAGTTCCAGGCTTTCGGCATACTGGCTCTGCTGCTGCTCATCATCGAGATATGCATCCTGGAGAGCAAGAACCCCTTGCTCAAGAACATCAAGCTATTCAACAGAAAGTCGCGCTTTCAGGCGTGACCACCACCCATGTATATACGTTTAAGAAAATGAGACATATTCTATTCGTCATATCAATATTCGTCTGCACCGCTCTATCGGCACAAACCGACAGACAGCAGATTCGTCAGGGAAACCGACTCTTCCGTGCCAAGGACTATGCCAAGGCTGAGGTGGCCTACCGCAAAGCGCTGGCAGCCAATGCCCAGAACCCGCAAGCCATCTACAACCTCGGCTGCGCCCTGATGCTGCAGCAGAAAGACTCGGCCGCCGTGGTTCAGTTTGAGAAGGCCGCACAGATAGAGACCAACAAGATGCGCAAGTCGAAGGCATTCCACAATATCGGCGTGGTCTGTCAGAACCATCAGATGTATGGCGATGCCATCAAAGCCTACGAACAGTCGCTCCGGCTGAACCCCACCGACGACGAGACGCGCTACAACCTGGCTCTCTGCAAGAAGCTGAACAAGAACCAGCAGAACCAGCAACAGCAGAAAGACAAGCAGAAAGACAAGCAGAACAACGAACAGAACAAGGATAAGCAAGACCAGAAGAAAGACCAGAACAACGACCAGCAGAAGCAGCAACAGCCGCAAGAGCAGATGAGCCGCGAGAATGCCGAGCGCCTGCTCGATGCCGCCGTACAGAACGAGAAGGCCACGCAGCAGCGCATCCAGAAAGCGATGCAGCAGCCGCGAAAGCGAACGCTGGAGAAAAACTGGTAAGCAACAAAATAAATGTCAAGCAATCGTATGAAGAGGTATCTACTCATCTGTCAGATGATGCTCGCCGCCATGATCGTGGCGGCACAGTCGCTCACCGTCAATGCACCCTCGCATGTGCAGAACGGTGAAAACTTCCGCCTGACTTATACGCTGAACACACAGAACGCGCAAGACTTCCGCATCGGCGACCTGCCCGAGGGGCTGGAGCTCATCACGGGGCCCTACACGTCGAAGCAGTCGAGCTACACGATGGTCAACGGACACACCAGCAGCTCGTCGTCGATCACCTATACCTTTATTATATGTGCCGTGAAGAACGGTACGTTCACCATCCCCGCAGCTCATGTTCAGGTGCAGGGAAAGACCGTCTCGTCGCACACCGCCAAGGTGACCGTCAGCGGACATGCACCGAGCAATGGCGCCGCACCGAAGATGCACAACGACGATGACGACGACCACCACCAGATGCGCCAGGCAGGGTCGGCCATCAGCGGCAACGACCTCTTCATCAAGGTGAGCGCCAACAAACGACGCGTCCACGAGCAGGAGCCCATCCTCCTGACCTACAAGGTGTACACCCTCGTCGACCTGACGCAGCTGGAAGGAAAGATGCCCGACCTCACCGGATTCCACTCGCAAGAGGTGAAACTACCGCAACAGAAGTCGTTCCATGTAGAGAATGTCAACGGGCGCAACTATCGCTGCGTGACGTGGAGCCAATACGTGATGTATCCGCAGATGACGGGAAAGCTGGAGATTCCGAGCATCACCTTCAACGGTACCATTGTCCAGCAAAACCGCAATGTAGACCCCTTCGAGGCGTTCTTCAACGGCGGTAGCGGCTATATCGAAGTGAAACGCAGCATCAAGGCACCGGGACTCACCATCCAGGTAGACCCGCTGCCTCAGAAACCCGACAACTTCTCGGGTGGTGTGGGCCACTTCAACATCTCCGGACAGATGGACAAACAGACCATCAAGGCCAACGAGCCCGTCAACATCCGCATCGTCGTAGGCGGAACGGGCAACCTGAAGCTCATCAAGCAACCGGTCATCAACTTCCCGAAAGACTTCGACAAATACGACCCGAAGGTGACCGACAAGACACAGCTGACGGCCAACGGCGTGGAGGGTAACATGGTGTACGACTTCCTGGCCGTACCGCGCAACCAAGGCAAATACACCATTCCCGCTGTGGAATTCGTCTACTACGACACCAGCGCCAATGCCTATAAGACCATCAAGACGCAACCCTTCGAGCTGACCGTCGAGAAAGGTGAAGGCGGCAGCGGTGCATCGTACAACTATGCTGAGGAGCAGAATCAAGACATCCGACCGCTGAAGACAGGCGAATGGGGACATCAAGACCTGAACCACCTCTTCTTCGGAAGCACCGCCTACTGGATCGTGCTCGCCGTCTTGTTCGCCCTCTTCGTGGCCTTGCTGATCGTCTTCCGTCAGCGTGCCATCGAGAATGCCGACATCGTCAAGCGCAAGGGCAAACGCGCCAACAAGGTGGCAACCAAACGACTGAAGCAGGCCAACCGACTGATGCAGCAGAAGAAGCAGAACGAGTTCTACGACGAAGTGCTCCGTGCCCTCTGGGGATATGTGGGCGACAAGCTCAACATCCCCGTGACGGAACTCTCGCACGACAATATCGCCGAAAGGCTCGCCGAACAGCAGGTGGAACAAGACACCATCCATCAGTTCATCCAGGCACTCGACGAATGCGAGTACGAACGCTATGCTCCGGGTGATGCCGCCGGCAATATGAACAAGACATTCAACTACGCCATGACAGCCATAGAACGTATTGAGGACTCAATGAAGACTTCCAAGAACAACCGCCGAAACAAGCGGACAGCATCGGACACAGCGTCGGCCCACATGCTGCTCATCTTCGCTGCTGCCCTGTTCTTCATGGCAGCACAAGGTAGCGTTTGCAGCAGCTTTGCCGCAACAAACATACCACCGGAAACGCTCAAGGCCAATGCCGACTCCGCTTATGCCAAAGGCAACTACCAGCAGGCCATCCGCGACTATCAGGAACTGATCAGCCAAGGCGAGAGTGCCGAGATCTACTACAACCTCGGCAATGCCTACTATCGTACCGACGACATCACACACGCTGTGTTGAACTACGAAAGGGCACAGCTGCTGAGTCCTGCCGACGGCGACATACGGTTGAACCTGCAGATGGCTCGCTCGAAACTCATCGACAAGATAACACCCGTCAGCGAGATGTTCTTCGTGACGTGGTATCGCTCGCTCGTCAACCTGAACAACATCGACGGATGGGCACGCATCGCCGTGGTGAGCATCATCCTGGCACTGATCCTCGCCTTGGTCTATCTCTTCGCTGCATCGGTAGCCTGGCGCAAGGTTGGCTTCATCGGAGGCATCGCCTTCATCCTGCTCTTCCTGCTGAGCAACCTGTTCGCTTTCCAGCAGAAACGCATCCTGAGCAACCGCACGGGGGCTATCATCATGGCACCTTCCGTGACGGTGAAGAAGACACCTTCGGCAACCGCCTCTGACGAATGCGTCCTTCACGAGGGAACACGTGTGGACATCATTGACGACACGATGACCGACTGGAAGGGCATCCGCATTGCCGACGGCAACGAGGGTTGGGTGGAGACGAAGCAGATAGAGAAGATCTGATGAAGAGTATAGACATCCAGCTGTTGCAATGGTTTCAGACAGACCATGCGTCGGCATTCGACAGCGTGATACTGGTGCTGACGAATGGGCTGACATGGATTCCGCTGTACCTTATTATATTATATATACTCAGCCGGATTTGTCGGTCGCGACAGGAGTTGTTGCTCGCCGTTGTTTTCGGTCTGCTGTGTGTCGGCATCGTGGCCGGTATGAACAATCTGGTCATCAAACCGGGCATAGGCCGCTTACGACCGTGCGCCGATCCGCTGCTGGCTGGCATCATCCGCATTGTCAGCGACACGTGCGAACATAACTATAGCTTCTTCTCATCGCATGCCGCTAACACCAGTGCCATCGCGGTTTTCTTCTCACTCGTCGTCAGACGCTGGTGGTTTGCATGGCCGATGCTGCTGTGGTGTCTCCTCAACTGCTACACCCGCCTCTATCTGGCACAGCACTATCCGAGCGACATCGTCTGCGGAATCGGCTTCGGATCGATCATGGCCTTGACGTTCTACCGCCTTTATCGCTCAACCCTATTAAGAATAACGAACCAATGAATACAAAAGAAATACGCATCAGCGACTATAACTATCCACTACCCGACGAACGTATCGCCAAGTTTCCCCTACCCCAGCGCGACCACAGCAAGCTGCTGCTCTACCGCCACGGTGAGGTGAGCGAAGACGTGTTCTACCATCTGCCCGACTATCTCCCGAAAGGGGCTCTCATGGTGTTCAACAACACGCGCGTTATCCAGGCACGCATCCACTTCCGCAAAACCACGGGAGCACTCATTGAGGTTTTCCTACTGGAGCCTGCCGCACCTGCCGACTATGAACTGATGTTCCAGACCAATGGCAGCTGTATGTGGTTCTGCCTGATTGGCAATGCCAAAAAGTGGAAAGAGGGAACACTCGCACGGTCTTTCTCCGTAAAGGGCAAGCCCATCACACTCACGGTAAGCCGACCGACAACAGCGTCAGCCACCGAAACAACGGAACTCGCACATGTTTCAGCCGTGCCGAAAGACAGCCAACTCGTATCCTTCTCGTGGGACAACCCTGACGTTTCGTTTGCCGACATCCTCGACGTAGCCGGTGAACTGCCCATCCCACCTTATCTCAACCGAGAGACGCAAGAGAGCGACAAGATTACGTATCAGACGGTCTATAGCAAGGTAAAGGGCAGTGTGGCCGCTCCGACAGCAGGACTGCACTTCACGACAGATGTGCTCAGTGCACTCGATGCCAAAGGTATCGATCGCGAAGAACTGACACTGCACGTTGGTGCTGGCACCTTCCGTCCGGTGAAGAGCGAGCAGATAGCCGACCACCCGATGCACACCGAGTATGTCAGCATCCGCCGACAGACCATCGAGAAACTCATCAGTCACGATGCACATGCCATTGCCGTCGGGACAACATCCGTCCGCACGCTCGAGAGCCTATACTTCATGGGGTGCCGACTGGCAAAGAATCCCAATGCCAAGGAAAGCGACCTGCATATTGAGCAATGGGAGCCTTACGAGACGAAGCCTCAACTGTCGCCGGTAGAGGCCCTGCAAAACATCCTGGACTGGCTCGACCGAAACAACAAGACCACCCTGCACAGCTCCACGCAAATCATCATTGCGCCTGGCTACGAATACAAGATAGTGAAAGGCTTGGTCACCAATTTCCACCAACCGCAGTCGACGCTGCTCTTGCTGGTCAGTGCTTTCGTCAAGGGCGATTGGCGCACCATCTACGACTACGCCCTCAGCCACGAATTCCGATTCCTCAGCTATGGCGATAGTTCACTTCTTTTACCATAGCGTATAAAACAGAGTTTTCCAATACGATATAGCAAATAGCTGATAATCATCGGTTTGACATTATTTAACACGAGAAAAGTTGTCCAAAACGGACAACTTTCAGCTATTTGTTGTATCTTTGCATCCAGAAATTTATGATCTTCTATTTCAAGAAAAACAATCGAAAATGATACAGACTGTAGTAAAGCGCGACGGGCGCATCGTTGGTTTCAACGAACAGAAAATCATGGCTGCCATCCGCAAGGCCATGCTGCATACCGAGCAGGGTGATGACGAAAGCCTCATTCAGCAGATAACAGACAACATCTCGGTCAACGGCAAACCGCAGATGACCGTGGAGGACATACAAGACATGGTCGAAATGGAGCTGATGAAGAGTGAGCGTAAAGATGTGGCACAGAAGTATATCGCTTACCGCCACGAGCGCTCCATCGCACGTAGAGCCAAGACGCGCGACATCTTCCTCGAGATTATCAACATCAAGAACAACGACGTCACGCGCGAGAATGCCAACATGAACGCCGACACACCGGCAGGCATGATGATGAAGTTCGCCAGCGAGTCGACAAAGCCCTTCGTCGACGACTACCTCCTGAGCGACGAGGCACGCGAGGCCGTAAAGCACAACTACCTGCACATCCACGACAAAGACTACTACCCCACCAAGTCGCTCACCTGCGTGCAGCACCCGCTCGACCATATCCTCGAACGCGGCATCATGGCAGGTCACGGCAGTTCGCGCCCGGCCAAACGCATTGAGACAGCATCCGTCCTGGCCTGTATCTCGATGGAGACTTGCCAAAACGAGATGCACGGCGGACAGGCCATACCAGCCTTCGACTTCTATCTCGCTCCCTATGTCCGCTATAGCTTCATCGAAGAACTCAAGTCGCTCGAGAGCTTGGAGGGCAGAAGTCTTGAACATCTTTACGACATCAAGCTCAACGACTTCCTGACACAACCCCTCGAAGGACTGAAGGGCGATGACCGCGTGGTACAACATGCCATCAACCGTACCGTGGCTCGCACACACCAAGCCATGGAGGCCTTCATCCACAACATGAACACCATCCACTCCAGAGGCGGCAACCAGGTGGTATTCTCCAGCATCAACTATGGCACGGACACATCGGCCGAAGGGCGCTGCGTCATGCGAGAGATTCTGAAAAGCACCTACGAGGGCGTCGGCGACGGCGAGACAGCTATCTTCCCCATTCAGATATGGAAGAAGAAACGGGGTGTCAACTATCTGCCCGAAGATCCTAACTACGACCTCTACCAGATGGCCTGTAAGGTGACGGCACGACGCTTCTTCCCCAACTACCTCAACCTCGATGCTTCCTACAACCAAGACGCTGACTGGCGAGCCGACGATCCCAAACGATATATGCACGAAGTGGCCACCATGGGATGTCGCACACGAGTCTTCGAGAATCGGTTCGGCCCACGCATATCGATTGGTCGCGGCAACCTGTCGTTCTCTACCATCAACATCGTCAGGCTGGCCATCGAATGTATGGACGAGAAAGACAAGGAGACACGCATTGGCAAGTTCTTTGCTAAGCTCGACGACATGCTCGAGGTGACGGCACGCCAGCTGTGCGACCGCTACAACTTCCAGAAGACAGCCTTTGCAAAACAGTTCCCCTTGCTGATGCAAAGTCTGTGGATAGGTGCCGAGAAACTCAACCCCAACGACACCATCGCCAGCGTCATCAACCAGGGAACGCTCGGCATCGGGTTCATCGGACTGGCTGAATGTCTCGTCGCCCTCATCGGCAAACATCACGGCGAGTCGGAGGAGGCTCAGCAGTTAGGACTGAAGATTGTTACCTACATGCGCGACCGCATCAACGACTTCTCCGAACGCTATCAGCACAACTTCAGCGTCCTGGCCACGCCGGCAGAGGGACTGGCGGGACGCTTCACGAAAATCGACCGTAAGCAGTTCGGCATCATCCCTGGTGTCACCGATCGCGAATACTACACCAATTCGAACCACGTTCCGGTTTATTACAAATGCAACGCCAAGCACAAGGCCGAGATAGAGGCTCCCTACCACAACCTCACCCGAGGCGGACATATCTTCTATGTCGAAATAGACGGTGATGCAACGCACAACCCGAAGGTCATCATGAACGTCGTTGACATGATGGACAAGTACGACATGGGCTATGGAAGCGTCAACCACAACCGCAACCGCTGCATGGACTGCGGCTATGAGAACGCCGACCCGCAGCTTGCCGTCTGTCCACGGTGCGGAAGCAAGCATATCGACCGCCTGCAACGTATCACAGGCTACCTCGTAGGAACGACCGACCGATGGAACCACGGAAAGCTCTGCGAACTGAACGACCGCGTCACACACGTCGACGGAGGCAACCAGCTGTCGCTCTTCGACCGCCTGTAAACCTGCGGCATATACCTTATTATATATATCATGATCTCCATACTTGACATCATCAAGGATACAATGGTTGACGGTCCGGGATTTCGGACCGCCATCTATTGTGCCGGTTGCGACAATGCCTGCCCTGGCTGCCACAACCCACAGTCGTGGGACATCAGTCATGGCCACTGGATGACCACCGACGAACTGCTCCGAGAGGTCATGGACGACGAGTTCGCTGATGTCACCTTCACGGGCGGCGACCCCATGATGCAGGCAAAGGGTTTTACGGAACTTGCCGCCGCAATCCGTCACAACTGCTTCAAAACCATCTGGTGCTATACTGGATACAAGTTCGAATGGCTTCTGCAGCAGCCAGACCAAAGGGAACTGATGCGACATATCGACGTCCTTGTTGACGGTCCGTTCGTCTTAAAGCTGCGCAATCCCGACCTACTTTATCGAGGCAGCAGCAACCAGCGCATCATTGATGTTCAACCGTCGTTACGCTTGGGAATACCCGTTGTCATGAACGACGAACAGGCAATGCAAATGGGCAGTTCATGAGAAAAAGCGCTTGAAAAGAAGCTCGAAAACCGAAGAAAAATGCGAGAAACTACAGAAAAACAAACTTTTTTTGAAAATAATGCCAAAAAAGTTTGGTGGTTTCGCTGAAAGTGCGTACCTTTGCACCCGCAATTCAGAAATACTCTGATGCGCGCTCTTTAAAATGTTGCACCCGTAGCTCAGTTGGTAGAGCACCTGACTCTTAATCAGGGTGTCCAGGGTTCGAACCCCTGCGGGTGTACGAAATGCGAAAAGTAGCAGACAACACAATGTCTGCTACTTTTTGCTTTAGGAACTGCGACATGACACCTTGACGTGCCACATGTCGCGCACTGCCGACGGTAGTTACCTCCATAGACTGACCAAATCAGAAGGCGTGGTGGTCTGCGAGTTGATGAGCCGTTGGCAGCCACAGCCGGAGACCTCTGATGTCAGTAAGATGCTGAACAGAGAATTATAACATTTCATCTGCCGCCATTGGCATCTGCTCTGGCAGCATTGATACCTCTTTAGCTTTTGGTCGTGAAGCGTCTTTGATCATCGGAGAATAGGCTTCGATGATATGTCGCCAGTCGTTCACGGTCATGTCTGGGTAACGTTCACCGAAGCGTTCTATTACCTCACGCTGCAGTTCGTAATCAGATGTTTCTGCATTCATGATAAGACGGTCGTATAAAAGATTGCGCACCTCTCTGTCATCCTCGATGTTAGCCAGCTTACGCTCAATGACGTTCTCATCGTCGTCAGCCCACTTGTTGCACTGAGCCATCACCGTTTCAAGAGCCTTTTCCTGTCCTTCGGGTGGATACTTGTATTTCTTCAGCAGGCGCTTTACCAACACACGCATCTTGGCTCGGGCCGATTCCTTGCGGTTCCAGTCGATGGTGCGGTTTCGGCGAAGCTGTTCAGTCAGCTCACGGGTGAGTGCTACAAACTGTTCGTCGGTATAAGCCTGACGAACTCCCTCTGGCGAAGATAAAGCATCGTAGAAGGCCTTTTCTTCAACGGTCAGTCCCAACTTGTTACTTTCTTCCTCGTTCTGCTTGATTTCCTCAGCCATCTTCAGCAATTCCTCAATGACTTCCTCATTGGTCAGCATCCCCTTCAGATAGTTGGAGAGGGCCATATTCAACAGGTCGGAGAATTTCTTGCTCTGCACAACGTTAGTACGTTCAAAGCTGTGGATGCGTTCCTTCAATAAGCGTTCCAGCAGTTTCACGGCCAGGTTCTTCTCTTTCATCTTCCGTATCTCCTTTTGGAATACCTCGTCGAACAAAGAGAAGTCATGTTTCTTGCCACCTTTAATGGAGAAAATGTCAATGACTCCCTGACTTTGGATACTCTGCTCCAGGAGATGGCTGATGCGCTCGTTGATGTCCTGTTTGGTAATCTTCCCTTTCTGAGCCAGGCGTAACAACAGCACTCGCACAGCATCCATGAAGGCCACCTCCTGCTTCTCTTGTGGCTCAGCCAACGAGCGGCAAAGGGTCAGTGCATTGTGCAGCAATTGGCTCTCCTTCATGAAGTCCTTCATCTGCTCCACACGCCCGGGAGCCAGCATGAAGTTGACTCCACCTTTGATTAACTGCGCTCTCTCCGGATCTGTGCCAGCATAGAAACCGCTATAGTCAAAACCGTAGAGCAAGTCGCGGCAGATTTCCAGTTTCTCTTGGAACTTCACACGGGCCGTCTTATTGATGTCCGGGTCGCCAAACTGCTGACGGTCGCGCTGCGTGTAGTCTTGCATAGCCTGTTTCAAGGCTCCGGCTATGCCTACATAGTCAACTATCAATCCGCCTTCCTTCTCAGGGAACACACGGTTGACACGGGCGATGGCCTGCATCAGGTTATGCCCCTTCATTGGCTTATAGACATACATTGTTGCCAGCGAAGGCACGTCAAACCCTGTCAGCCACATATCCACCACGATGGCAATCTTCATGGGCGATGCATCCTCTTTGAACAGGGCTGCATATTCCTTGTTCATCTTGGGCTGTATCACATCGTGCCACTCTTCCTTGTCCGTATTGGCCGCACTGGCCACCACATGAACTTTCTCCGTCCATTCGGGGCGCAGTTCCAGCATCTTGCGATATATCTTGACCGCAGCATCCTTGTTATAGGCCACAATCATAGCCTTGCCCGTCAACTCCTGTTGGCGGTTCTTCTCATAGTGGTCTATGATGTCGCGGCAAAGGCTGTCAATGGTATCTGGATGGCAGAGTATCTGCTTGATGCCGCTGTTATCCTGCCGTGCCTTGTTGATTTGTTCTTCGGTGGCACCTTCGTCAGCCAGTCGGTCAAACTCATCATCCAGTTTCTTCAGCACATCCTCGTCCAGCTTCAGATTGACCACACGACTCTCGTAATAGACGGGGCGCGTGGCACCATCCTCCACGGCTTGCGTCATGTCATACACATCGATGTAGTCGCCGAACACCTCCTTGGTGTCACGGTCGGCCTCACTGATAGGCGTACCCGTAAAACCGATAAACGACGCATTTGGCAGCGCCTCACGCATCAGCAGCGCATAGCCTTTCTTCATGCGCTCGGCCTTCACGTCCCAATGCTCATCGCCATATTGTGAGCGATGGGCTTCGTCGGTGATAACGATGATGTTCTCTCGCTCTGACAGTAAGCCTGTTCCTTCCTCAAACTTGCCTTTGGCGAGTTTTGGCTGCGCCTCGGGAGAGCAAGCAAGCTCGCTTTCCTCTCGGCTTGCACAAAACTTTTGTATCGTAGTAATGATGATACCTCCCGTCTGCAGGTCTTTTAGCTTGCGCACCAGATCCTCGCGTCCGGCAGTCTTGGTCAGTTTTCCTTTCTCGTTCAGGTCGAAGCCCACGCGCTGCGGTTCCTGACGCAGGAACTTCTGACATCCTGCAAATTGCTCATACAGTTGCTGGTCCAAGTCGTTGCGGTCGGTCACCACCACGATGGTACATTGCGGGAACTGCTGTATCAGCTTGTGAACATAGAACACCATCGACAGCGACTTACCGCTGCCCTGTGTGTGCCAGAACACACCAATCTTGCCATTGCCGCCAATCGCCTTGTGCGTCTTGGCAACAGCCTTGTTCACGGCAAAGTATTGGTGATAGGCAGCCATCATTTTTGCCGTGCGTCCGTCTTTATGGTCGAAGCAAATGAAGTTCTGCAGGATGTCGACGAACCTATCCCTGCGGAAGATACCTTCAAAAAACGTCTCGTAGTCGATCACCTCCATTCGCTCGGTTGGATTTGCAATCCGACCGCCCCGGGTATAAGGATTTCCAATCCGCTCACTCGGATTTTTCCATTCCATAAAGCGATTCTGCTTGGCGGTGATTGTTCCTGCTTTCGTGGTCAGCATGTCGCTGGTCACGGAGAACGCGTTATAGACAAACAGCGAGGGACATTTCTGCTGATACTGCTTGATTTGCAGATAGGCATCGTCTTCCTCTACGTTATTGTTGGCTGGCGATTTCAACTCTATCACCACCAACGGCAGACCATTCACGAAGACAACGATGTCGCAGCGTATCTTCTCTTTCTCTACGACGCGCCACTGGTTGCACACCTTGAACAGATTCTGCGCGGGATGCTCGAAGTCAACAAGCCTTACCAATGCCGTTTGGTTACGTCCGTCGTCCACATACTTCACCTCCACACCATTTTGCAGATAGTCCATCATCTGCTCATTGCGCTGCTCCAGCGTTCCCTCATTCACATGGGTCACGATGCGGAAAGCCTCTGTCAGCACTGTTTGTCCGTATTTGCAATGCGGATCGTTCAGCTTCGGGTTCAGCTTGCGCAATGATTGTTTCAGGTCAGCCCCATACCACGGCTCGCGGAAGTCGCGCTCCACGTCGTAGCCGCACTCATACTGGTAGCCCATTCGCTTGAATAGGTCTATCAGCGTCTGCTCGTAGCTGTCTTCTGTGAATTGGTTCGTGCTCATATCTCATCAATCATTACTTTCCAATATCCTGTCTTGTTACTGCCCACACGTACAAGAAGTCCCACTCGCTTCAGTTTGGTGATATAGGTCTTGACCTGACGCTCCGAAAGCCCCACCTGCTCACCAATTTCTGAGGCATTAAAGCTACGATGAGCGTGGATGACTTCAAGCACTTCGATGGCCTTATCTGATAGCTCCGGAAATTTATCGTGCAGCTTATCGTGCAGCTTATCGTGCAGTCCTTCGACTTCTTCATCCTCGATTTCTTCATAATTTTCCATCGCTTCCAGCAGACATTGCAGCATAAACTCCACAAACAGCGTGCTCTCACCAACAGCATCACATTTGGCAATGACACTGTAATAATCTTGTTGATGTTCCCTCACAATAGTCTCTACAGGTAGCCAAGCAAACAGCCCTTTCCATCGGCTAAGCAGCATAGTCTGCCAATAACGCCCCATGCGACCGTTGCCATCGATGAAGGGGTGGATAAACTCAAACTCATAATGGAACACACAAGAATAAACCAACGGATGCGTCTTGCAGGTCTTGACCCACTTAAACAAATCACCCATCAGTTCTGGCACCCGTGCTGCTGGAGGAGCCATATGCAGACAGTTGCCATTTCCGTCGAACACACCGACACCATCTTGACGATAATGTCCTGCATTACGCACCAGTTGGTTCATCATCAGTCCATGAGCCTTCAGCAGGTCTTTCTCACTAAACGCATCCAACTGTGACATCAGCCGATAGGCTTCAATGGCATTCTTCACCTCTTGTATCTCATCGGGAGCGCCCAATACGTGTTTGCCGTCGATGATGTCCGTCACCTGATTCAACGACAACGTGTTGTTCTCAATAGCCAGCGATGAATGGATGGTCTTAATCTGATTCTTCTTGCGCAGCATAGGCGAAGGCGTGTCGCCGCCTATCCGAGCGTTGAGCATTCCCACCTGTTCCGCAATCTCCGAAATCAGGTGCAGTATTTTTTCCGTTATATTAAATGGTGGTACGTACATATTCTGTCCTTTCTTTATTTATAACGTTACATCCCCCACTTTTATTTCACCCGACATCAGGCGAGGAAGGAGGGTGTCGCGGAGTTCGGCAAGGCGGCGGGATTCTTGTTCGATTATCCCTTTCTTTCTAATGAATGATGATATTGTATTTTGAAATTTTTGTATGGTTTCGTGGGGCGGTATTACCAAATCGAAATCATGTATATCTGCAGGTTTCACATGAGGCTGCACAGCTCCTGTCTGTGCATGTTTTAACAGATGGCTATTGATGGCTAAAAAGCAGTAAACAAATAACCAGTTTTCGCAAGTCACATCAATAAAAGAACAATCCGAAGCCCATACCTCTTGATGGTACATTCTCATAAAACCAGCATTTGCACCAGAACCACTAATTGTTATAACTGGTGCTTTTGTATTTGAAACATTATGGTAACATGATGGTCCTAATCCCCCTGCTACAACAGGCACATCACCAGGGATGGCATTTTTACTAAGTAGCCCTTTGCCTCTTTTAAATTGGCAAAGTTCGCCAAGTTTCCCCACTCTCCAACCTTCAGGAATCATCCCCAATTCCGACTCTACGAAAGGCTGGTCACGGAAAGGCTCAAAGTCAACGAACCACGACTTAAACAAAGCCTGTGCCTGCTGCTCTAAATTATCGTTTATCCGCCTGTTCACCTCGATTTTGTCATCGAGGGATTTAAGGACCCCACATATTCTCTTTTGCACATTTAACTCTACAGGAAATGATATCTTCATTTTGCCTAATGTACTTTTAGGCAGTTGGGGTTGAGCTGAGCCAGAAACGAATTGAACTATTTGAGTTTGAAAACGACTTCCTTTTAGGAAATAGTAAAGATATTCAGGGAGGATATCTCTTCCTCCTTTTAATATTAGCATTCCAGAGTTTATTCTTATGTGTTCATACGGAACGGATGAATCATATAGTGCAACGTTACCAACAGTTCCTCTAGTCGTTATTACCACATCATTTCTTTCCAACCGACCTTTTCGCAACAATTGATCTTTATCCTCTGTTATAAAAGCATTGTCTGAAAACGAAAACCCTGATTTCGTTACATTTCCTGCATTTAAAAATAGACAATATCCTTGGGAGAAGAAATCGCTATTCTTAGGATAGTTCTTTCCTCTGTCACCATCTATCATTTGAATAGATGTTTGTTCTATTATAGATTCTTTCCACTCTTCCATAGTCACTTATTGTTTTCTATTTCCGCAATAGTGCGCTCCACCACCTCCTGTAACTGGTAAGAAGCCACTCCAAGTGGCTTTTGAATGTCCTGTAGTGACCATTCTACGATAGTTTTGTCTGTAGATTTACAAATGAGTAAGCCTACTGATGGATTGTCTGTTTCACCCTTCAGCAACTTATCTGCCGCGGTAACGTAGAAATTAAGCTTGCCAGCAAACTCAGGAATGAACTTAACGGCTTTCAGTTCCACGACAACATATCTATGCTGTGGTATATGGTAGAACACCAAGTCGGGGAAGAATGTCTGGCCTCCAGGCATCTGCAATTCCATTTGTCGTCCTACATACGAAAAGCCTCGTCCTAACTCTAACAGGAATTGTGTAATGTTCTTCGCCAATGCATTCTCCAAGTCCTTCTCTTTTTTTACCTCCTCAACAGTGATGAAATTCAGGTCATATTCTTTCTTCAACAATGCCTGGGCTGCATCGCTCTGAGTTGCAGGTAACGTCTGGTCGAAATTCGTGATAGCTGAGCCTTGCGCCTCATATAGGTGAGCATCCACTTGATGCACAAGAAGTGCCCGGCTCCATCCCTCGGTGGCA
>Ga0310695_10004171_pt1 | contig 27103 bp, 20 predicted proteins | sample RumenRJG_04DNA_FD_203882 | JGI IMG/M metagenome (GOLD analysis project Ga0310695, IMG submission 203882) | Bovine rumen microbial communities from Lethbridge, Alberta, Canada - RJG_04 (v2) (version 2) | ecosystem: Host-associated > Mammals > Digestive system > Stomach > Rumen | place: Canada... | reverse complement strand
CAGAGTTCCTGCCAGGCAAAGTAAGATAGTTAGCTCAACTGCAAGAGTTATTTTGAGTTTGTTCAGGTCTTCAGATTCTAGATACAGAATGTGGCATACGTTGGAAAAAATAGCAACAAAGACGGACAGAAAATACAATGAAGCGGGATTTGTCCGAGAATTCACCATGTTTCCATTTATTACATGGATGTATCCAAGAAAATGGTTCGATAGTGCTGAGTGGGTTAAATTTGAAGATACAGAAGTTCCCATTCCTATCGGTGCAAAAGATTATCTCGCTAAGAGATATGGCGATTATATGTCACTTCCCCCAGAAAAAGACAGGCAACCTGAACACAGAATAATATTCTTAGATTTAGATACACCTTTTATTGAATATAGAGGCAAAGAATACTTTGTACAGGAAAGTTGAACATGGCACATTTAAAGAAATTATTAGAAAAATGCAAATCATATGAAATAGTATCGTTTGATATTTTTGATACTTTGCTGAAAAGAGATGTATATTCACCGATTGATGTGTTTAAAATAGTTGAGTTGCAGTATGATAAGAGCACAAACAAAAGTTCAAATTTCACAAATAAAAGAAAGACCGCAGAGAAATTTGCAAGAGAAATAAGTCAATATGATGAAATAACTCTGGATGAGATATATGACGTAATTGAGTTCCCTGAAGAGGAAAGAGATATTTTAAAGCAGATGGAATTAAATGTGGAGAGATCTGTGCTCCATGTGAATCATGAGATCGAACCCTTATTCCGTGAATGTATAGCTTCAGGAAAAACTGTGTATATTGTTTCAGATATGTATCTGCCCATAGATTTCATAGAAGATCTATTAAAACGCGAATCAATATCTGAGTATAAAAAACTGTATTTATCATGTGATTACAGAAGAACAAAAAGAAGCGGTGACTTGTTCAGAATAATGTGTGAAGAAGAAGGTCTTAAACCTAAAACGATAATTCATATAGGTGACAGTAGGTACGCAGATTACATTGCTCCAAGGAAAATTGGCATGCATAGTTTCCGTATCCCTCGCAGAACATCGACTACATTGTATATGAGCAAGCCACAGAAAGATTCTGATTTTAACGAAAGCTGTCTTTATTCGTTTGTTAATACACGAGAATGTGCTTACGAAGACAGAGGCGTCCGATTAGGGTTTGAGATACTAGGTCCTATTATATATGCATACAGTTGTTGGTTGCACAATAACAGAGATATTTTTGGAGGAAAAGTAAAGATTTGGTTTGCTGCACGTGATATGTATTTATTTAAAGAGGCTTATAAGCATCTTTTTCCAGATGATGAATCTGCATACATATATTTATCTCGCAAGAGTCTTCGCCCTGTTTATGTGGCTGCATTAGGAGATATTACAAGAGCAGGAGATGTTTTTGCCAGAGGAAACTATTCTTTTAGAGAAATCATCAAGTATTTAGGCTATTCCTTAGACGATGTAGATTTTTCAAAGGTCATTGATATTGACAGCAGAAAATATAATATACGTAAGCTAGAAACATACCCTGAAATAGTAAAAGCGCTGTCTTGTTCAAAAATCATCGAAATAGAAAAGAAACGCGCTCAACTAGGCGAGATGTATTTAGAAGATCAAGGATTATTTGATAATAAAATCATTTTTGCTGATGTAGGGTGGCATGGAACAACTCAATTGTTACTCCAAACAATACAAAAGCATCGCGACGACAGTAGCTCGATTTTTGGGATGTATATTGGGTGTCTTGATGGAACAAAAGACAAAATCGGCGCTAATAGTTATAAAACATTCTTGTTTGATGAGGAAGATGATAGCTGGTTTAAGAAGGGTATCATTCTGTTTGAATCTATGATTTTAGCTCCGCATGGAAGTACTGCTGGATATAGAGTTGATGGGGATAGCGTGCTACCGGTGCTATCTAAGCCGGAAGAAAAAACAGCTTTTATAGAATCTATTCAAAAAGGAGCAATGTGCTTTATCAGAGACTATTCCCAGAGCATCCTCAGTAAAACTATAAAAATTGAAAAGGCTCATGTTTCTTCAGCCTTTGAAAGGATGACCTGTAAGCCACATAATGAAGAAATAGCGGCTATTGGTGATTTAGAATATGATAATTTTTATTGCAATAAAATGGCTGCACCCAAAAGGTTGAGACATTATGTGTTTCATGCAAAAGATTTAAAAACAGATTTAAAATACTCTCCTTGGAGAATAGGCTTTCTATATAGGCTGTTAAGAATTCGATTGCCATATGCTAAGTTATATTCTTATGCAAGGAAAAGACAGGGAAAGCAGACTTAGGAGGTAGGTAATAATGGCAAATGTAGGGTTATTAATTGCAGGTGGAGCAGGCAATAGAATGCATCAGGATATTCCGAAACAGTTCATCACAGTGAATGAACGTCCGGTAATTGTATATACGCTGGAAGCCTTTGAAAAACATCCTGAAATTGATGCAATTGCAGTCGTATGTATCGAAGGGTGGGAAAATGTCTTGTGGGCATATTCCAAGCAGTTTAATATAACAAAGCTCAAGTATGTTGTTCCTGGAGGAAAGAACGGGCAGGACAGCATCAGGAATGGTGTATATGAACTAGAGAAGCATTTTTCACCGGAAGATATTGTTTTGATTCACGATGCGATTCGCCCGATGGTAAGTGCAGAGATCATTTCTGACAATATTCGTGTTGCTCGTGAATTTGGCAATGCTATAACAGTTATTCCATGTGCTGAAGCGATGATGCAGACAGAGGATGGTGTAGTATCAGTTGGATCTTATCCACGAGATAGGCTTAAAAGAACACAGACTCCGCAGGCGTTTCATATAGGGGATATATGCGATTTGCATAGAAGAGCATTAATAGCTGGAATTACTAATTCTGTGGCATCGTGTACGTTGAAGATTGAAATGGGAGAGCAGGTATACTTTTCAGCTGGATCTGAAAAGAACATTAAGCTGACAACAGTAGAAGATATTGATATCTTTAAGGCTCTCTTGGCTGCGAAGAGATCTGATTGGCTAAAGGATTAAGGTATGAGTATATATGATAGTAAGCTTTGGATTTCTGACTTAGACGAGATTATAAAATCATTGCCGGAATTGTGTGAATTAGAAAACAAGACTGTAATGATTACAGGCTGTACAGGACTCATATGTTCAGCTGCTGTTGATATTTTCATTCGCTGGAATAAAACACATAAGAGAAAAATTAACATACTTGCAGCTGCTAGAAATGAGAGTAAGGTTATTTCGAGGTTTTACCCATATAATGACGAAGAATGGTTCACATTTGTATCATACGATGCTTCATCAATATCAAATGTACTGAATATTCATTGTGACTATATTATTCATGGTGCCAGCAACGCATCTCCGAATAAAATAGTCAAGGAGCCAGTAGAGACAATGATGGATAATTTTGTGGGCACGAAAACGCTTTTAGACTATGCAAAACAATATGGAGCAAAAAGAGTTTTATTTATATCTACATCTGAAGTATATGGGAAAAAAGAGCACGATAAACCTAGCAAAATTAATGAGTATGGATGGATTGACCTTTTAGATCCACGCAGCTCGTATCCAATTGGCAAGTGCGCAGCAGAGACATTATGTGCATCGTACTATGATGAATATAGAGTTGAATCAGTAATTATTCGCCCAGGACATATCTATGGCCCTACGGCAGTTGAGTCTGACAATCGTGTTTCCTCTGCTTGGGCGTATTCAGCGGCACGTGGAAATGATATTGTGATGAAAAGTGATGGCGCACAAATACGAAGCTATTGTTATTGCTTAGACAGTGCATCGGCTATTATAAAAGTATTGTTAAAAGGAGAAGCGGTTAAGGCATATAATATTTCAAATCAAGATTCGATAATAGATATTCGAGGAATGGCAGAAATACTAACAAAATCTGCAGGGGTAGGGCTTAGAATGGAACTTCCTACTGAAGCAGAAAAAAAAGGTTTTAACCCTATGCTGAATTCATCTCTTGACAGCACAGAGTTGATGGAGCTTGGCTGGAAGGGATTGTTCGATGCAAATCGTGGGTTCTCACATACGGTGCAGATCTTAAAAGACATAATGAGAAATGGTGCTATTTATAATAAATAAAATGCGAGGTAATAATTGTGCTTGAAGAGTTAAAAAAGCAAGTTTGTGAAGCAAATCTAGAATTAGTACGCCGTGGAGTGGTTACCTATACATGGGGAAATGTCAGTGAAATTGACAGAAATACCGGACTTGTAGTTATCAAACCATCTGGTGTTGCATATGATGGAATGAAGCCAGAAGATATGGTTGTTGTGGATCTTGAAAGTGGGAAGGTAGTGGAAGGGTCATATAGACCGTCATCAGATACACCAACACATCTCGAATTATATAGAGCTTTTCCGACTATTGGAGGTATAACACATACACATTCCACAAATGCTGTGTCCTTCTCGCAAGCGGGTGCTGACATTCCTGCTCTTGGCACAACACATGCGGATTATTTCTATGGGGAAATTCCCTGCACCAGAGAGTTAACTGAAGGCGAAGTCAGTGATAATTATGAATTGAACACCGGAAAAGTTATTGTGGAAACTATCAAGAATCGCAGAATTGATCCGATGGCTATCCCTGGTATTAATGTTCGAAATCATGGCCCTTTCGCGTGGGGAAATGACGCTGGAGATTCAGTTTACCATGCTGTAGTGATGGAAGTCGTGGCTGAGATGGCTTTGAAAACAATGTTCTTAAATCCGGAAGCATCGATGAAGCAGTATGTGCTAAACAAACATTATTTTAGAAAGCATGGGGTGAATGCTTATTATGGGCAAGGATTGGAGGACAATAATCTGTGAAAGTTCTATTTGTTACAAAAGAGTATCTTCCAAAGACAACACCTCCAGGGTTGTGCATTATGCATGTACAAAAGGCACTTCTTGATAAGGGGGTAATAAGTGATGTACTAATGGTAGGTGATGAGGAAGGCTTATACAGCCATGGGGAGTTTGGTGATGTTTTTAGTATAAAATCCGAAATCAGTTTTGAAAAGAAAAAAGAGAACATTACAGATTACCTTAAAGTGCATATTCCGATGTTATTCACTTGGCCAGTTCCATCAAATAAAAGAGTTAATGACTATCGAAGAATGATTGAGCAACTAAACCAAGAAAGACGATATGACGCGATAATCGGAACTATGTTTCCACCAGATGTATGCGTAGCATGCTCTGTGTTTGATCATTTCATTTATTACGAGCTGGATTCACTGATTAACAATCCAATGTATAAAAGTGGATTGAAAAAGTACCTTAGGCACAGGTTGATAAAGTTGGAAAAAAAACTCTTTGATAACGCAGAACTCATTATTCACTTGAACCACAATCGGATATTCTATGGGAAAGAGAGATATAAAAAATATAGTGTTAAATCAGTCTATACTGATATCCCATATTTGATAGAAACTGATACAACTTCAGTTACAGACGAGGAAGATAAAGGATCTCAAGATCAAATTTTGATGGTATATTCTGGCCTTTTGTCAAAGGACTATAGACCACCACATAAATTAATAGATGTGATTAAGGAAATATCAAAATACGTGGATGTAAAGTGTCTCTTTTTCTCAAGAGGAGACTGTGAAGAAGCGTTACGGCAGGCAGAAAAAGAAACCAGCGGTGGTATTAGGCGAATGGGATATGTTTCCCAGGAGACTTTAGCTGCATACACAAAAAAAGCCGATTTCTTGCTGGATATAGGGAACCAGCTTACAGGAGAAGATTATTCGCTTCCGTCCAAAGTAATAGATTACATGTCCATGGGTAAACCCATTATTCATATGAACGGAGTAAATGATAGTGCTAAAGACTACCTGGAAAAATATGGACTTGCTATCAACATCCCAGATGACTTTTCTGAGAAATATGTAGAGCAGAAAGTGGTACCTTTTATAATGGAATCAAAAGGTAAAAAGAAGGCATTTTCAGATGTTGTAAAAAAATTTCCTCAGAATACTCCTGAATATACCGCGGATATTATCATCAATGCCATTAAACTTCGAAGTGCTTCGAAGCAATAAAAATAATCTGGAGTTATGTATTATGAAGACTGTGGTCATTGTACACCATACAGGCGATTGGGGTGGTGGAACTAAATCATTAATAGATTTATGTGAGATGCTCAATGAACAATATAACGTAATAGTTTGTATTCCCAAGGGTTATCCTGAATTTTGCAAAAGGATAGCTGAATATGGATGCGAGATACATGAAATGAGGAATAGTATCCCGTTTGTAAATATTTATTCAGGCCGGCCTCCGCTGATTTCTGTTGTAACAGCTAGATCCATAAAAAGTTTGAAAGGCATTAAACGATTTGGAGATGAGATACTATCGTTAAAACCAGATGCTGTAATCTTTAATACAATTATAACAGCTATTTCAGGACGATACCTTTCAAAATTCACAAAGGTTATTTGCATAGATCGAGAAACACTTAATACATACCTCGCAAAGTGCATATATAGAAAGCTCTTAGATGGAAAGATAGATGCTATAACATACTTGTCTGAATATGAAAAGAACAAGCTCCGTTTTAAAAGGACGATTTCAGTAGTTTTTCCAGATTGTGTAAGACTGGATAGCTTAATAGACGCGCAAAAGATTGAAATTAGAAAAAAAGAGCATATCTCGATTGAAAGGTATGCAATACTCTTTATGGGGGGGCTGGCGAAGATAAAAGGCACAGATGTGATTTTTAAAGCGATGGAAGAACTGGATAATAGTTTCATGTTAATATTTGCTGGCGAGATGGATGAGAAGAAATTGTCAAGAAATCAATTGCTTCATGATATAAAGTATCTTGGTCAGTTCTTCTTTAAAATAAGAGTTATTAGGAGCTATAAGAAACTAAAGGGAACAGAAGCCCTTTATCAAACTGGCTTGAGAAAATCAGTAGATGACTTGATTGTTGCATCTGATATTGTTGTTTTTCCATCAACATCTGTTCATCAGCCAAGACCTTGTATAGAAGCGGGGGCATATTATAAGCCTGTAATAATCTCCGATTACCCAGAAACGGATGAGTATTTTAAAAATGGATTTAATGCGCTGACATTCTATCCAGGAGATTCTGATGATCTTGTAAAGACAATTAGGTATGCATATGAGCACCAAGACGAAATGAAGAAGATAGGAATAAATAATAGGCTAATGACTGAAAATAAACATGATTATTATAAATGTAAAGAAATAATATGCTCATTAATTGAAAGGGTTTGTATTGATGCGAATTAAGAATGATGGAGAGTCATACATAGCATTGGCGATGTATCTGCTGGTTTTTTATCTATGCCTTCCCTTCTCTATGGTTATACTCAATTCCCTATTGATTCATGCAATAGTTTTTTTATCTGCGATGCTATTTATAGCTGGATTGATGCTAAACAATAAGCTGAAGGAATTGCTGAAACTATCTATGCTTTTTATGATATTGTTCTTTTATTGGTTGATTACTTGGAGCGTTCAGTTGCAATCTTTAACCTTTGTGTATTATTGCTTTGCATCTTTGGTGTTCATCTTTGGCGGGATGATACTATATAATTGTGAAGATGAAATGTTGATAAAACGCTTGTTTTTATTCATTACTGTTCTTTACTTCATAACAGCCATAACCTCTATAGTCGGATTAAGTGTATATCCGTATGCGGCGCGCGAACTTGCAAGAGGAGCAACATATGACATTAATCTTGATTTCGATACATACAAAAGTATATATCGCAGGATGAACATTGCCAGCTGGAGTCAAATATATGGAATGCTTTTTGCAATCCCAGTATCATTGATGATATGGAAGAAGAAAAAAAGGGTGTTTTATCTGATAGTGGTAATTGTTATATCAATACTACTTGTAGCCTCACAGATTACATTCGCAGTACTTTTAGCAATTCTTATGCTGGCTCTAGTATTTCTAACTAGGGAAAACAAAACCAAAACAATGGTGATAACGCTTATATTGGCGATAGCTGCAATTCTGATAATTATTAATTTAGGATCTATATTTACTTATGCTGTCAATATATCTGATAAAGCAGGATTAGACTTTTTAACAACTAAACTAGATGACTTGAAAGTTCTTCTGTTATATAGAAATGTAACCGGTGATGCTGGGGAAAGAGGCTTGTTATATCGAAGAAGTCTGGAAACTTTTCTTCAAAGCCCGTTGGTGGGTTTAACACTTGTTGGAAAAGCATCATTATCTAAGATTGGATATCATTCTGAATTTTTTGATTTTTTAGGGACCTTTGGCCTTGTTGGCTTGTTTATAATTATGGGGTCAGTCATAGGTTATGCAAAATTCTTAAATAAGACAGAGAAAGAAACACGAAATGATTTATATATTGTTTATATTGGATTTATCATATTGTTTATATTAAATCCCGTATTAAATTCACCACAGATATTCGTTGGAGCATTTTTATATCCGCTACTGGCTAGCCGTTACTGCCTAATGGGAGAAATCAAAAAGGATACAATTTGTAGTAATACAGCAACACACTCATGAGGAGGATGATACACAAATGTCTATATTTAAAGAAAAGACGCTGATGATTACAGGTGGAACAGGATCTTTTGGAAATACTGTTTTGAAGCATTTCTTGACTTCTGATATCGGAGAAATTCGTATTTTCAGTCGCGACGAAAAAAAACAGGATGATATGCGTCACGAATTACAAGCAAAACATCCTAAGGAAGCATCGAAGGTAAAGTTTTATATTGGTGACGTACGAGATCTCAGGTCTTTAAGAGATGCTATGCCTGGTGTGGATTATATTTTTCATGCCGCTGCTCTTAAACAAGTTCCCTCTTGCGAATTTTTTCCTATGCAGGCAGTTAAGACCAATGTAGAGGGTACTGATAATATGCTTCATGCTGCTATTGAAGCTGGCGTAAAAAGAGTAGTATGCCTTTCAACAGATAAAGCAGCATATCCAATAAATGCAATGGGGATATCCAAGGCTATGATGGAACATGTTATTACAGCGAATGCTCGAGTAGCCGCTGAACGTGGAGATACAGTAATTTGTTGTACACGTTATGGAAATGTAATGTGCTCACGTGGATCTGTAATTCCACTTTTCATTGATCAAATCAAAGCAGGAGACCCTATTACAATAACAAATCCTGAAATGACAAGGTTCCTTATGAACCTGGATGAGGCTGTTGACTTAGTACAATTTGCATTTGAACATGCAAATCCAGGGGATCTTTTTGTCCAGAAAGCAGATGCTAGTACAATCGGAGATCTAGCCGAGGCGGTTCAAAGGCTTTTTGGCAACACTGGAACTCGTATCATCGGAACCCGTCATGGCGAAAAGCTGTACGAAACATTACTGACAACTGAAGAACGCCTAAGAGCAGAGGATATGGGGCAATATTTTAGAGTATCTGCAGACAATCGAGATCTTAACTACGATAAATATTTTATAAAGGGACAAGTGCAGACACAGGCAGATGAGGCATACACAAGTCACAATACAATTAGACTTGATGTGGAAGGAACTATAAGAAAACTGTTAACTACAGACTATGTAAAAGAGGCTTTGGAGGCGTTAAAATGAAGTTTTTAGTCATGGGATGCAATGGCATGGCTGGCCACATGATTAGCTTGTACTTGAGAGAGGCTGGTCATGATGTACTAGGCTTTGCACTAACTAAATCAAATATAGTTGAATCTGTTGCTGGCGATGCAAAAGATGCAGCATTTATTAAAGAACTAGTTGGAATCAATAAGTATGATAGCATTATAAATTGCATTGGCCTTCTGAACCAGTTTGCTGAGAAAAATAAGTCAGACGCAGTATACCTGAACTCTTTTTTTCCGCACTATCTTGCAAAGCTTACTGAAGGCACTGAAACTCAAGTTATTCATATGAGCACAGATTGTGTTTTCAGTGGGAATAGAGGGCAATACACAGAGTATGATTTGAGAGATGGGGAATCTTTCTATGACCGTTCCAAAGCCCTTGGTGAATTGGATGATGACAAGAACATAACTCTACGTAATTCTATCGTAGGACCGGATATCAACAAGAATGGTATAGGGCTGTTAAATTGGTTTATGCAACAATCAGGAGATGTAACTGGGTATACACGAGCGATGTGGACAGGCCAAACAACGCTTCAACTTGCCAAAACAATGGAAGCTGCTGCAAAAGACAAAGCGCACGGCTTGTACAATACAGTTCCGGATATCAGCATCTCAAAATGCGATCTTCTGAGATTGTTTAATAGGCATTTAAGAGCAGATAAAGTAAATATTGTGCCTGTAGATAAAATGGCAGCGGATAAATCACTTAAGCGAACAAACTGGAGTTTTGACTATAAAATTCCGGACTACGAGACAATGATTGCTGAACTCGGAGAATGGATGAGATCACACAAAGCATTGTATCCTCAGTATAGTCTCTGATATGTGTATTTGCGCGACATGGAATATAAGAAGATGGAGATAATGTATGGAGATAAAAAAGCTAAAGCTGATGACTGTAGTTGGAACGCGGCCAGAAATCATAAAAATGTCTGAGATAATAAAGAAGGCTGATATATATTTTGATCAAATCCTTGTGCATACTGGACAAAACTATGATTATGAATTAAATAAAGTTTTCTTCGAGAATCTTGGTCTTCGTAAGCCAGACTATTATCTTGGCGTTACTGGAGATAATCTTGGGCAGACTATGGGAAATGTTATTTCAAAGTCATACGAACTTATGACGCGTGTAAAACCAGATGCCTTGATTGTATTGGGTGATACTAATTCTTGTCTGTGTGTAATCTCAGCGAAACGCTTGAAGATACCGGTTTTCCATATGGAAGCAGGAAACCGTTGTAAAGATGAAAACCTTCCGGAAGAGGTTATTCGACGTATAGTTGATGTTACAAGTGATGTCAATCTTTGTTACTCAGAACATGCAAGGAGGTATATCTTAGATTCGGGCGTAAAACCAGAATACACATATGTTGTTGGGTCACCAATGATGGAGGTCCTCAATAATAACATAGAGAATATAGAGAAAAGTATCGTGTTGGAAGAGCTTGAATTAGAACCGGGGAAGTTCATACTTCTATCAGCACATCGCGAGGAAAATATAGATATTGAAGAGAATTTTTTTAGTCTCATGGATGCAGTGAATGCTATGGCTGAAAAATATGAAATGCCGATTCTGTATTCCTGTCACCCTAGAAGCAAGAAATATATAGAAGCTAGAGGCTTCGAATTTGATCCACGAGTTATTCAACATAAACCATTGGGTTTCTTTGATTATAACAAGTTGCAGCAGAACGCTTTTTGTGTAGTATCAGACTCAGGAACTCTTCCGGAGGAAAGTGCATATTTCAAGTTCCCAGCTATATCAATAAGAACAAGTACAGAAAGACCGGAAGCAATCGACAAGGGGGTTTTTGTAATTGGCTCTATCAACTCTGAATATGTACTTCAAGCAGTTGAACTGGCAGTTTCCATGCACGCAAATGATGAACATAGCCTTCCTGTTCCTGCATACTGCGATGAGAATGTAAGTACGAAGGTTATAAAGATTATCCAGTCATATGTAGGTATTATAAATAAGATGGTGTGGAGAAAGTAATTATTTGAGGATGTATTATGAATAGTTATTTACTGTCTATTATCATTCCAACAAAAAATAGACAATTCTACTGTCTAAATTCAGTGAAGCAAATAATAGAATGTTATGGAGAGCAGGTCGAGGTTGTTGTTCAAGATAACAGTGATGAACCTACGCTTGAAGAACAGATTAAACAAATTGGATATCAAAATATTAAATATAACTACAAGCCAGGTGTTTTATCGTTTGTAGATAATTTTGATTTGGCTATTTCATTATCAAGCGGTAAATACTTAACTATTATAGGCGATGATGATGGGGTTACATCATTAGCACTTGAAGTTACTAAATATGCTGAAAAGCATGATATTTGTGCTATTAAACCATCACTTAGCTTTGTTTACTTTTGGCCAAAATCTGGGGTCTTTGAACAAAAGGACAATGGAGTACTACATATTTATAAATATAGTGGTGCGATGTCTGAGTATGATCCAGCTGATGGAGTGAAGGTACTGCTTGAAAAGAGCTGTCAAAATTATCTGGATTGTGAGTTAATCAAGCTATACCATGGAATTGTACGTAGAGATTTACTAGAAAGCATTAAGGATAAGACTGGGAAATATGTCGGAGGGCTATCTCCTGACATTTATTTGTCAGTAGCTTTATCTTTGGTTACAGAGGGTAAAGCTGTTAGTTTGGACGTTCCTGTTACTATTTCAGGAATTTGTACTGGTAGTGGATCGTCACAGTCAGCTACAGGGGAACATACAGGAAAATTAGAAGATGCACCCCACTTTAGAGGACATACTGATTATGAATGGGATTATAGAATCCCTAGATTCTACAGTGTCGAGACAATATGGGGCGATTCTGCTTTAGCCGCAATCAAAGATATTGCTCCTGAGTATCTGCAGTACTATCATTCTGAGACAATTACTCATAGATGTCTAAGGAAATACCCAAAATATAAAAGTATAATTATTGATAGTTATTTTATAAATGGAGGGAAGAGAACAAAGCTTGGAAAATATTACTTATCTCGAATATTAAATAAACTATTATCCAAAGTTAAACACGTACAACAGAATAGCCCTCAAAAGATAATCAGAGACTTGACAAATATTAGTGTTGCTGCAAAAGAGTGTGAAATGTGGATTAATGAACAGGAAACTAAAATAATGATGTGAGTTACATTTCAACAGATAAAATAAGTAAACTATGAGAAAATCAATCAAAATAAATGCGTTATTAAATGTAACTAAACAAATAATGCAGGTTATTTTTCCGATTATTACGGTTCCATATATTACACGGGTCTTGTTACCAGAAAACTATGGGAAGATTAACTTCGGGAACTCAATAATAAACTATATAATGTTGATTGCTGGATTGGGAATCAGTTCGTACGCTATTCGTGAAGGATCCCTTATAAGGAATAAAAGAAAAGACTTTAATCTATTCTGCAATCAGGTGTTTTCTATAAATATTGCTTCAACAATAGTTGCTTATGTTATATTAGCTTTTTTGCTGGTTTTTGTACCATATTTCAAAGAGTATAGATTATTACTGATAATTCAGAGTATGGCTGTGCTTTTTACAACGATAGGTGCAGACTGGATAAATACAATAGAAGAGGATTATCTATACCTAACAGTAAGGTATATTATACTACATATAATATCTCTTATACTGATGTTTGTTCTGGTGAAAGAGCCAGAGGATTACTATCTGTATGCAGTAATCGCATTGGTAACATCAGTTGGCGCAAATGCATTAAATATAATATATATACGGCGATATGTAAAGCTACGAATCACTTTTGACATAGATTGGTCTAGGCATATGTTGCCAATAATGATTCTATTTAGTAATGCTATTGCTATGACAATTTATGTGAGCTCAGATATTACTATGCTTGGAATCTTCAAAGGGGATACTGAAGTTGGTATTTATAGTGTATCTACAAAAATTTACTCAGTAATTAAGCAGATTCTCAATGCGATAGTTATTGTAGCTATTCCACGCTTAACAGCTTATATTGGCACAAATAGACTAGAAGAATACGGAAAACTTGGTGAAAAGGTCCTAAGTGCTTTGATTACACTAATGTGTCCATTAGTCGCTGGGATTATGGTATTTAGAAATGAAGCGGTTTTCTTGGCCGGTGGATCGGAATATCTTTCAGGCGCTACAAGTTTATTGATTTTGACAATGGCAATAGTATCGTCTCTAATTGCTACTTTTTTTTCTGGTTGTGTGCTTATGCCGCTAAGGAGGGAAAAATATATTCTAAAAGGGACGGTGATTGCAGCGCTTATTAATGTATTTTTGAATTGTTTGTTCATCCCTTTTATGGGGAGCGATGGTGCTGCAATAACTACACTTATATCAGAAACATACGTTGCAATTTGTTTTGTATATCTAGCAAAAAAAGAAGACATACATTTATTCAACATTCGGGTTTTGCTTCTATCGATTGTAGGATGTATAGCCGTTACGGGGATTTCGATTGTAATGAAAACTTATATGGGATCATTTTGGTTGTATATAGGGTTGTCGGTGATAACTTCAACAATAGTATATGGAGCAATACAGTTTATAGGTAAAAACCATGTGTTTCTTGAAGTGTTGCACTTTTTCCCTAAAAAAGATAAATAATTGCCTATACTTGATATGATATAATGTATGAGACAATAAAGGTTATTCTTGGCAGACTATGTCGAATGCATTAAGAGAACAAAGTTATTTCTATAGTTTAATGCGAGATATTATATTGAAAGGACACTAGACAATGCCGCACAGTAAACAGGTATATGAGATAAGGATTCAGGATTTAATTTGGAATTTGCTTTCTCAGTGGAAAGCAGTATTGATTGTAGCGATTCTGATTGCAATAATCATAACAGGCATGAAATATACAAGAGATATTAATGCATATAACGAAGCAATTGACAGCCAAAGACAGGCAGAAGAAATGTCAAATATTCCTGTTGATGAACAGATTGCAAAAGTCCTTGAACCTTTCTCGGAAGAAGATGTGACAAAAGTTGAATATTTAATTGCTCAAAGAGAATGGGTAGAAAAAGAAAAAGATTATTATAACAACTCAATTCTTTTGAATGTAGACCCCACCAGTCAGAGGACACTGATTTTAGATTATTATATTGAGGCAGAGGAAAAAACGAACACTATAGCCGCTACACTAGGCTACAGTTACTCGGCTTATATTACAAATGAAAAAATCGTAGAAAAACTCAGACAAATAATAAATCCTGACATTGATAAGAAATACATTTCAGAATTAATTAATACCCCTGTTAATTATAATGGAGGAAGCGGCTATATATCTAGTATCGATGATGGAGACCTTGTTCTTGAGATTAAAATAGTATTGCCAGAATATGTAGATGCAAAAGCCATTGAAAGTACAATAACAACATCATTAGAGGAGTATTCATCCGAATTGCAAAAGATCATAGGGACACACTCAATATCTTTAATCAGATCAGATGAAGCTAATCTTTATAATTCAAATGCTGTAAACAATAAAAATGGTATTATTGCAAGTATAAGCAATATAGAGACTATTTATTTAAAAAATGCTGAGTCCACTCTTTCTGATGAGCAAAAAGCAGCGGCTGACGCAATTATTTCAATCAAAAAGAATGCACAAAAGGCGGAGAACATTGCAAATGGAACAGCAGAGATAGAGATAAAAAAGGATGAAATGCCGGTAAAACCAAACATAAGCAAGAAGTATGCTGTGCTGGGTTTAATATTGGGTTTCTTGATGTATGCTCTTTTGTTACTCCTTTACATAGTGTTCAGAGCAAGAATAATTTCTGCAAATCAGCTTGAACAATATACTTCAAATAGACTTTTAGGTGAAATATATTTCAGTAACGATTATAAGGGGTTAAGTAAACTATTACATAGTAAGAAAATTAACGGTATTAGATATAAAGACAAATTAGACGTAGATAAACAAATTGAAAAAGCGGTAACATCTATTGATGCGGCTTGTAAATACTCAGAAGCTGATAAAATAAATCTGTTGCTATTATCAGTAAACAACGAAGAGCGTGAAATTCAGAAATTGTTAGATGAAATTCATAATAAAGGAATAGAAACCGAAGTTGTTAACATTGACGAGACCATAGAAAGTAAGCTTATCCATATGGATAACACACTAATCATAACCGGAAATAATAGTAAAGTTGCTGACCTATGCAATTTGTCAAGCCTTATAGGTACATATCACTTACCTCAATTAGGAGATTTATATCTAGGTAGAGTATAAAGATTAATGATGAGTAATTATATTTAGTTGTTTAAGGTTGTCGTGCATTTACCATACAAAATTTGTATTGCAAAGATCTATACATGGAAAAAAAGACTTTTATCTTTTCAAAAGTCAATAGTTGGGATGCACTGTTTATACATAGACGTATATATGGCAATGCCATTGATGGATTATGTGCTGCTCTAAAGGGCAGCACTTCTGTTTGAAATGCTTGACAGAAATCCTGCTTATAATTTTCAAATAATTAGGAGAAATTTTTAGTTATGACGATTATTGTTACCGGCGGAGCCGGATTCATCGGAAGCAATTTCATATTTCATATGCTTAACAAATATCCTGATTACAGGATAATCTGCGTTGATAAATTAACTTATGCAGGAAATCTCAGCACGCTTAAGGACGTTATGGCTGAGTCTAACTTCAGATTTGTCAAGCTCGACATTTGTGATCGTGAAGGCGTTTATAAGCTCTTTGAAGAGGAGCACCCAGACATTGTTGTCAATTTTGCAGCTGAGAGCCATGTAGATAGATCCATCGAAGATCCTGGCGTTTTTCTGCAAACCAACATAATTGGTACCAGCGTGCTAATGGACGCTTGCCGCAAGTATGGCATAAAACGCTATCATCAGGTATCGACTGACGAGGTTTATGGCGACTTACCTCTTGATAGGCCTGACCTGTTCTTCACAGAGGAAACGCCTATCCATACGAGTTCACCTTACAGCTCATCGAAGGCTGCAGCTGACCTTCTCGTGATGGCATATCATAGAACTTTCGATCTGCCTGTGACCATCAGTAGATGCTCCAATAACTACGGACCGTATCATTTTCCAGAGAAGTTGATTCCTCTTATGATCGCTAATGCTCTAGCCGACAAGCCTCTGCCTGTATACGGTGAGGGCATCAATGTCCGTGACTGGCTGTATGTTGAGGATCACTGCAAAGCGATAGACCTTATCATCCATAACGGTCGCATCGGCGAGGTATACAATGTCGGCGGACATAATGAGATGAGGAATATAGATATAGTTAAGCTGATCTGTAAAGAGCTAGGCAAACCTGAGAGCCTCATAACATATGTAACCGACCGCAAGGGTCATGATATGAGATATGCCATCGATCCTACTAAAATACATGATGAACTTGGGTGGCTGCCAGAAACTAAGTTTGCTGACGGTATCAAGAAGACTATACAGTGGTACCTTGATAACCGTGATTGGTGGGAAGAGATCATCAGTGGCGAATATCAGAATTACTATGAGAAGATGTACGCAGACAGATAAATTCGTACGTTATCATAAATAAAGAAATAGCAAAAGAGAAACTATATAGGAGAGTCCTTTGATGACAGAATCATTTCAATCCTTCTTGATTAAAATAATGAATGCGGCATATGGTGTTACTTGTCGCATTAGCGAAAAAGCAAGGGCTCTGATAGTTCAAGTTTTATATATAGGACTTTTTGGAATTTACATTGCTTTTAGAGCCAAGATATTCAAACATGCACTTTATCGCGAGTTGCTTCACGATGTGTCTGTGCGATATCTGTTTTGTACTGCAATATTATTGATAATTGTTGTTCTGACGATCAATGCACCACTATGTAAAGTTAAGTGGCGGGCATCGATTCTTTACACGCAGCTTCTTACAGGACTAGGAATCATATTAATAAGTTTTCTCCATCCAATAGGAGCAGGATACCGGTTGTTTGGATTTCAGCTCTTATTGGTATTTCCTTGCTTTTTCCTGGTGTGGAACAATCGAGGGGATTACCAGCGTCTGATAAAACCGATTGTTAATGCAGTCTCAATAATAGGGATTGTTTTTTATGCAGGAACCTATCTGATGGCTTTCAGAGGCAGGCTCATGATGGATCCAGGGTCGATTCGCTGCGCTGGAGTTATGCCTAATGCCAACAGCTTTAGTCTTATAGGTATGGAGTTGGTGCTTTGCGCGATATATTTGCTGGCAGTGGAAGGTGGCGGTTGGATCAACACATTTTACTGTAGTATTACATTAGGTATGGGACTAGGCATAGTTCTGGAAGGCCAGATGAGAATAGCTATTATTACCATTGGAATATGTAGTATAGTAACTGCTTATTACATCTTACGTTTTTTCAGAAATAAAGCTAACATGAAAATGTTTGCCCATGTATTAGTTCTGATTTTTCTTGCAGGTATAATGATACAACTTACTGCAATGATGATTGATATAAATCAGCAGGTTATCGCAAGAAAACAAGGCGTCGTAACCGCAGATGCAGGAGATAGCTCGCAATCAAGTGAATTGATGAATCCACCTCCAGAGGTGCAGGACGAGTCTGATGTAACAGACAGACTCATTAAGACAGAAGGTCAGGATCTAAATTCATATTCGTCTGGCAGAATATGGATCTGGCAGAATTATGCTAGGGAATTGAATATGCTTGGTCATAATTTTGACGAGTATGATCCTGTGTTGTTTACGGGAAAAAAGAATCTGCCTTTTGCCCACAATATTTTTCTGGAAATAGCTTATAGATGTGGGGTTCCGGTTGGACTTATGGCTGTCTTGTACTACTTAATATGTGGGATAATATGCATAAAATTTTTATTTTTCCGAAGTGAAAACAAAAGATTATATTTGCTTTTCCCGATTATCAGCGCAATAGCATTTGCTCTTGAGGCATTGCTCGACTGTGCGGTATTGCCATTCTTTCAAGCTGAAGCACTTCTTTTCTATATTGCTGTAGCTGTGATGATAGATAAAAATGAAAACTGATAGCATCAGAATTACTGCAATGAGATAAATAAAAACAGATAGAAGCATTATTAGGAGTTAACAACGTTATGGTATCTATCATTATTCCAGTCTTCAATAATGAAAAAACTATAGGTAAAACTCTGCAGTCTGTAGCTGAGCAGTCTTACAGCGACTATGAAGTCATAGTCATCAATGACGGCTCTACTGATGCTTCGCTTGAAGAGATCAGACGATTTACAGAATCCGATCCGCGTTTTTCCCTCATAGATCAGGAAAATAAAGGGGTATCAGCTGCCAGAAATGCCGGTCTTGATGCTGCTGCAAAAAAATACATCATGTTCGTTGACGGCGACGACCTGCTCCCTAAGAATGCACTGAAGTGGATGTTCCAGGTCCAGAACGTCAATGATGCAGATACCGTGGTCGGTGCCTATGAGAGGATAGATGGTACTGAAGCACGCATCAATATCCATTCCAAGCACCAGACAAGAAAGGCGCTCAGAATTCAACATGATGACCTTGATATCATTCACAGCTGGACCCTGTGTAACAAATGGCTTTCCCGTGACATCATAGAGAAGCATCATATCCGGTTTGATGGCAGCAGACATCTTGAGGACGCTGTATTCCTGTATACATATCTGCAATATGCTGACAAGATATACACATGTGCTCATACAATTTACAGCTACATCAAGCCACTGCCGATAATGGGCAGGACAACAACCCAGAATGTTTCCGCATCACTTCTGAAAGACGCGAGATCCTCATTCAAGAAGGTTGAACGGCTCACTGCCGATTATGGTGAAGATTTCCATAAGGAATTGATATACCGCTATCTGTCGACACCTCTTATAGGCGATTACTATCGCAGGCTGTGGAGATTTCATAAGAACACCGCCGACAGCATATGTGACGAAATAGAACGGCTTTACGGTGAGCTCGATGACGAGAGAAGGAACAGGCTGAAAGTCGTCAATTCCGATCTGTTTGATTCTTATGGCAACCTGATGAGACATGATGATATCCTCACGGCACCGCTGGTTTCGATAGTACTGACGAACAAAATAAGCGGCAGAAATATCAACAATGTTCTTGACGGACTGTATGATCAGGGAACGCCGACTTTTTGCATTCTGGCTGATGACAGACTCAGAAAATATGTCCAGGCGGATACTGTCCCTAACAATTTCAATTGGGTCAAAGAAGATTCGATATTGGATGTCCTGCGAAAGACAGGCAGCAAATACGTTGTCTTTGTTGATACGGACATGCTGTTCAACCATGATTCTCTGAGACAGATGGTCAGGGTGCTTGACAATAACGATGTCGATATCGTGTCAGCACTGTTTGAATACTATGACGGAAGTCAGATCAGGGAATCTGATCTGATGAACTGTTCATACAGTCAGGGCATAGAAGAACTGGATGCGTTCTTTGCCAACAAGATTCTCAGAAATACAGACAGAATGCTTGAGATCATCAGCGATGCGCAGGACGCATCCGAATTACTCAGACAAGCTGCGCATAAGAGGATAGACACGCCTAAGATGGTCTCTCTTATAAGTGATGATAAACTGATCGCCCGGATCAGATCTCGAAAGGCAACCAGAGAATATCGTGCTTTTATGAAAGAGAAGACACCTTCATTCTCGAAGAGGGCAAAGTCCAAACTGAGACGACTGGCAAAAAAGTTCAGGCATAATAACACACCTGCACCTAAAAAGAAAAAAGCCAGGAAGAACGTAGTTGATTATTATTATGATAATATAATCGATCCGAATCTTATCGTTATTGAAGGACTGGGAAAGAGGCCTAAAGGCAACACCCTGTATCTGCTAAGAGAGCTTCAGAAGGAAAAGTATAAAAACTTCAGAATTGCATTTTCCGTCCGAAAGGATAACAAAGAGATCACAAGCCGCATTCTTGCAAGGGAGGGAATGGAGAATGTGACCCTCATAACAGCAGGGTCCAAGAAGTACAAACGAACGCTGTTTTCTGCCGGATATCTCTTCAATGAAGTTGATTTCCCTAACTGGTGGATCAAAAAACCGGGGCAGATATATGTAAATATCTGGCACGGGACACCGTTAAAGAAGCTCGGCAAAAAGAAGTCAGGCGTCATCCACCAGGATGCCAATGCATCCAGGAACTTTACCATGGCGGATTATATATTGTTTGCGAACGACTATTCGATAGAGCATATTCTCATGGATGCTGATGTCGGAGGCCTCGCGGAAACCATAGGGCTGATGGTAGGATATCCGAGGACCGGTGAACTTTTTGATACTGAAAAGGGTGAGGAGGTCCGGAAAAGAGAAGGCATCGAAGGAAAGAATGTATCGATATGGATGCCTACATGGAATGACGATCATACAGATGAAATGGTCAATGGATTCCTGGCAGAGCTGGATGCTGAGCTGGACGATTCTCAGATAATGTATGTCAATCTGCATCACAGAAGCATGGTAACAGTTGACTATTCAAAGCTCAGACATATACGTCAATTCCCGGAGGAATATGACATATACGAGTTCCTGACATGTTCAGATGTGCTTGTCACAGATTACAGCAGTATCTTTTTTGACTATGCTGCCTGCAGGAAGAAGATCATCTTACACTGCCCGGACAAGGACGAATACAGAGGATCAAGAGGCTTGTATATGGAGCCGGAAGATCTTCCATTCCCGGTAACTACAACAACTGAGCAGCTTGCCCGGGAGATCAGAGAGCCGAAGGAGTATGATGACACGGCGTTCCTGGAAGAATATAACAGATATGATTCCGGAGCAAATACCGAGAAGCTGTGTGAACATGTGCTTCTGGGAGTAAAAGACAATATTGAGGAAAGGTACTTCCATACAGAGCCGGGACAGGTTTTCATAGTATGTGATTCATTTGAGCCGGGTAAAACAAGGGATTACCTGACTGCAATACACGATAATGGCCGCTGGCCTGAAAACTGCTGGCTGTCATTCCCGGAGAAGAGTGTAGATGGATACGAAGATGTAGTATACCCTATACTGCATGATGTAAGGATCTATGCTACGAAGGGAGAGCCTTTGGATAAGAGAAGCGAGAGGAAGAGACTGTATGGGGATCTGAATATCGACAGATATGTGCTGATCGATCCGGAAGACCATAACAGGATCCGTGCATTCAGGTGGTTCAGCGAACCTGTTGAGCTGCTCCTGACAGAAAGACAGGTAACTGCCATGAAAGACGGAGATGAAGACCTGGTCAAAGCAGTCAAAATGTTCAATCAATATGGCAACGGGATATTCACGCTTTCTGAAGCAGACACGATCACATTGAGAGACCGTTTCCATATCCCGGCAGAGACCATAGACAGCATGGAAGCATTTTACAATGAGTTTTTTGCAAATTAGTATGATTTGAAGGAAAAGGAAGAAGATATGAGCAAGGTAGCAGCAATTATTTTCGCAGGCGGAAGCGGTGTACGCATGGGAGCCGGAAAGCCAAAACAGTTCCTTGAGGTAGACGGCAAGCCTATCATCATACACACACTGGATATATTTGAAAACCATCCGGCGGTTGACGATATCTTCATCGCCTGTAAGGAAGACTTCATAGGTCAGCTTAACAAGATGATCAGAAGATTCGATATCTCTAAGGTCAGATCTGTTGTACCGGGAGGGACAACAGGCATGGGCTCGATCTACAATGCGCTGAAAGCAGCATCAGAACAATGCGGTGAAGACACCATAGTCCTTATACATGATGGTGTCAGGCCATTCATATCCGCCCGACTGATAGATGAAGTGCTTGATACTGTAAAGGAAAATGGTGCAGCAGTAACATGCACACCTCTCTTTGAGACGCCTATCGTAAGTAGAGGCGGTGAGATCGTTGAGGAGACTCCTGCAAGGTCCGACTGTTATACTGCCCAGGCACCGCAGGCGTTTTACCTCGGTACTGTGCTTAAGGCTCATGAGATAACAAGAAAAGATAACCCCGAGTACACAGGGATAGTAGACAACTGCACTATGATGACAAGACTGGGCATGTCGGTACCTATCGTCAAAGGGCCTAGGAGCAACATCAAGGTTACAACGCCGGAAGACCTTTTTATGTTCAAGGCTATGCTTGAATACCGTGAGACCAGAGATGCTCTCGGACTTGAATAACTGTTTCACGATGGAAAACTATATAACAGATCATGATAAAACTGACTAGGATCAAGAGATTTCTCAAAAACAGATTTAAGCCGTTGCCGTCATGCCCTGAAAAGCCTGCAGAACTGAAAGGGGAGACGGCATCGTTTGATTGCGGCGTGGCCGTCGTTTACGTTGGAAATGGTGCAGGCAAGCAGCATTACGATACCGTTTTTTCTGAAAAAGGAGCGAAATACAAAACGTTTGAAGGGCTGGGCGGCAAAGCCGATATTTGCGCCATCTTATATATCGATAAGGGTGCATGTATACCGGCAATAGTAAACGGTTTTGAGCATGATGAGGCGGACTTTGCCGGTTTCACTCTCAGAAAAAAGATCGACGGGATCTGGAACTGGATGTGCAATGACGATTCGTGGCATGCTATATCGCCTGAAATGCCGGACAAAAAAGTCTTCGCGGAAGGCGATGTCCCTGTAATACCGGACAAGGATATAGAAGGCGTGCTAATTTTTGATGCTGTCTGGAAACTTGCAGACGGGACTCAGGCTGACTGCGGATATCGCATGTTCAATAACAGCCTGATGGCTCACGCACTTGGCGCAATGGACGGCAAGGCCTATCACAATACTATGGCAGCATATGAGAATGCCATGACAAAAGGGTATAAATACTACGAAGTAGACCTCTCGATGACAGTCGACGGGAGGATGGTCCTCTGCCATGGATGGACTGAGTCTAACTGCACACATACTGGATTTGAGTATTCAGACGATCTGGATAAGACCATGACATACAAAAAGCTCATGAGCCTGAAGGTCCATGGTAATCCGCAGATCGACCTGAGATCTTTCTACAGAGAGATGAAAAAGCATGCTGATCATCTCTATGAATTTGACATGCATTCAATAAAGGGTAAAAGAGCTGTAGAGATCATAAAAGAAACTATCAGGGACTGTAAATGCGACAGGGAGGTGCTTGACCGTGTCCTGATGCAGGTATATACGAATAAGATGTACCGGGCTGTGGATCAGACCTACCACTTCAAATACTATCAGTACCTCATCGGCAAGCCTGAGAAAAACTTCTACGAAAAGCTCCCGATCCTTATTGATGAGGGAATATGCGCTGCAGCTATCCATGTGAAGAAGATATGCCCTGAGTATATTAATGCACTCAGGAATGCAGGGATATATGTTCTTGCATTTACGGTCACGGATGATGCAGAGCAGGCACAGCATCTGCTGGATATGGGAGTCAATACAATATGTACAGACTATGTAGCCCCTTCAGATCTTGAAACGGTGGCTGCCGCCCGCTGATCCGTTAGGCTTTCATTGTATAGCACGAAGCATAGTAAACTTACTAACCCGGGGAACAACTAGCGATATGACAAAAAAGTCCGTAACCGGCGGGTTTATCAAAAGAATCCGCCAGAGGATCAATAGATATAAAAACAAGAAGATCAGCGCTGAGGCAGAGCGCTTTCTTGCCATGGCAGAAGAAACAGCCCGCAGGATCAGTGAGATGCCTGAAGGCGAAGAACGGAGCAATCTTTCTGCTGAACTTAAAATTAAGGAAAAAAAGCTGAAAGATAAAGATAAAAGCGTCAGCAAGGCATATCATAAAATGCTGAAAAGCAAGTATATCAAAGAGCTGATCCCGGCCGTTTACGCAGAAGCCTCTGCCGCTCCGGTCGAGGACAAGGTAGTTTTTGTTGAAAACGGACGCTTTCCTTCGCCATCCAATGAACGCATATACGAGATGCTGAAACAGCAGGGCAGATATAAAACAGCTGCATTCAGCCTGCATATAAGAGAGGTCTCTGACGCAGAGTATTACCGTAACGCGTTATCCTATATCAGGGAAACGGGAACTGCAAAGGCTGTGTTCCTCTCGACAGCCAATCCACTCATGAGTCATCTGGAAATAAGGCCGGAAACGAGGGTCATCCAGCTCTGGCACGGGGTAGGAATGTTCAAAAAAGTAGGTTTCAGTACTATGTCAAGCAAGAGCTTTGGCTACAGTGCCAAGACAAGAGAGACATATAACGAGTACAGAAACTACACGGATGTTACCGTAGCTGCCGAAGAACAGATATGGACATTCGAGGATGCTTTTCATATCAGCAGAGATACAGGGATATACAAGCCTGTCGGAATCGCACGTACGGATGTTTTCTTTGATGAAGCCTACTGTGAAAGCCGGCTGAAGAAACTGCACGAGGCATTCCCGTCCTGCATCGGCAAAAAACTTATCCTGTACGCTCCGACTTTCAGAGGATCTGTAGGAAAGGCAAGAGCACCGGAAATGCCGGATATTCACCTGATGGCTGAAAAACTGTCCGGAGAGTATATGCTTCTTATTAGACAGCATGGTCTGTGTAAGCAGAGGCCTGCAATACCGGAAGATCTGAAAAACAGCTTTGCACTGGACATGAATGAAAACGATATTCTGACCACTGATGACCTGCTGGCAATATCAGATATCCTTATCACTGACTACTCCTCACTGGGATTTGAATTCGCTGTAATGGAAAAGCCGATGGTCTTTTATGCCTATGACCTGGAAGAGTACATAGACGGGCGAGGCATGTATTATGATTACAACGAGATCACACCGGGGCCGGTATGCAAAACTACTGAAGAGGTAGCAGACTATATCGCAGATATCGGGAACCGGTTCGACATAGAGAAAGTCAGGGCTTTCCGAAAGAAGTATGCAGGTGCATGCGATGGACACGCAACAGAGAGGACGATTGCCCTGATAGAGCAATAGCCTGATTCAGGCAGGATGGTGAAAAATGAGCAGCAAGAGTATGTACAGCAGGTTAAAGAGAAAGCTTACAGGAGAACCTGCAGACAAGAGCAAGGATAAAAAGCCAATAACGATATTGCTGTTGACTAACAAGAATTCAGATAATGTCGGTGATCATGCTATCGAGGCATGTGATATAGCCCTTATTAAGGCGGCTATGAAAAACCTCGGAATAGCAGAGAGTGCATACAGGATAACAAGCAGAGAAGGGTCCATCGTTCCGAAAAATACGCAGTGGGACAATGACCCGGCCCTGCTTGATCGTGCCCGTAAACTGATCAGCGATGCAGATGTGGTCATGTTCGGAGGCGCTCCGGTGATCAACTATAAATATCAGATGATGTATCACAGAACAGCTCTGACATTAGATCTGGCGCAGGAACTCGGCACTCCTGTCTTCTTCTCATCAATAGGAATAGAGTCCTATGATGAGGATGATCCGAAATGCCAGCTGATCAAAAGAGCATTGAACCAGAAATGCGTCAAACGAATATCCACAAGAGACGGATATGAGCTGCTCGAACAGTATAAGGACAGAGAAGACCTTGTTATAGACAAAGCAGCGGATCCGGCGGTCTTTGCCAGATATGTATTCAGAAATATAATCCCTGACAAAAAAAGGAGCAAAAAGAAGGTCGGGATATTTGTAATACGTCACAACGCTTTCACTGATAATAACGTCGACTTTAACTGGAGACAGGCGGCGGAATTGTGGAGAGGACTTGCTGAAGAGCTCGAAAGCAGGGGATATGATTATGAGCTCCTCTCGAGCGGATATCACGGAGATGAGGTGATGCTGAGCTGCCTGCGCTCAAATTACGGGATCCCGACATCGAAAAGTGTTACAGCAATTAATTTTCTTGAGGATCTCATCGGGCATCTTGCGGACTATGATGCTGTAGTTACATGCAGGCTCCATCCGAGCATACTCGCATATTCAATGGGGATCCCGTCAGTGAGCCTGCTCTGGAATCCCAAGGTCAGAGGATTATATGACAATGCAGGCTATCCTGAGAGGGTGCTGGAGCTGAAGGACTTTACTCCGGAGAAAATAGCAGATGCGCTTCAGAGGGCCATTGAACAGGGTATCGATTATGATGAGAACTATTATATGAGTGTATACCGCAATATTTTCTATGGCCTGAAAGAGACTCTGGGACTGGATGACAATACTGCTGAGATATACTCATTCAGCGAGCTTATATCTGCTATACCGCCGTATGAAGGAACATCGGAACAGGAAAAAGCAGCCAAGCTCAGACGTAAATTCAGAAGGATCTATTCCGGTTTTGATGCACTTCGTACTAAACTAGAGGAACAGAATAACAACTAACCAATAAGCGGACAGCCATACGGCTGTCCGCTGTTTAGCAGTGAAAAAGAGAGGATCTTATTTGAGTATTCCAGCGTAGTTTCCCGCACCTGTCCGGCGTGAGGAAATCACCGTTCCGGCAGAATGGAAATCATCATTCCAGCCGGGAAATCGACCTCAT
>Ga0310695_10004170_pt1 | contig 27111 bp, 22 predicted proteins | sample RumenRJG_04DNA_FD_203882 | JGI IMG/M metagenome (GOLD analysis project Ga0310695, IMG submission 203882) | Bovine rumen microbial communities from Lethbridge, Alberta, Canada - RJG_04 (v2) (version 2) | ecosystem: Host-associated > Mammals > Digestive system > Stomach > Rumen | place: Canada... | reverse complement strand
GTTACTCATCCCAAAAAGAAAACAGTCCAACCCAAAATCCCCGGTCAATAGTCTCGATATAGATGCCGAGGATTACAACTATACAAACCAACACCAATGGCGCCATCAACGGTCGCAGCCAGCCCTTCACACTCCACAGTCGACGGTTGATCGCATCAGTGACCAGCAGCACTATCCTGCCAACGGCGGAACCGCCTATACGGACCAATAACATAACTCATTACGTTACATCAACTTACCAAAGCCTTAAAAAACGCACCGGGTCTCTGTGTCTCAAGAACTATCAGACACAACACCATCAGCATGAAAAACAGCAAGGGCAGCAGCATCGACCGCCACACACCCCGTTCCCGCCAACTCTTGCGGTTAATGGCATCGGTCAACGAAAGCAATGTGCCCAATCCAGTGGCAAAGGTCATGAAAATAAAAATCGGACGGAAATGATGTTCGACTAAAAAACCGTCAGGTTTATCGAGAGCGACACTTATCACAACTATCATTAAAAGTGATAAAGCGATAATGACCACAATCGCAGCCAGACGCCATAGTGTTCCCCTCAATCCATAACCAAACAGTTGTTTGTAATCCAAAAGCACCATAATAGGCAGAAAGCACACTGAAACAGCCCATGCCTGCTGGACATTAAGTCCCGTCCAAGCCAGCACAAGCGATAAGACAAAATTCCAGATGAAGTACTGTGTGGTCATGAACACCTGGATGAAGAAGCCCTGGGGCAGAGTATGGCGAGGATTGCGTGGAGCATGCTTGAAGACAAACCAAGTGGGCAATATCAAAATAGAGAAAATGAACAGGATGCCCCATTCGGGATGGGCCGACAGCCAGTTGATAGCACTATCCACATAATATTCCACACCCGTTGATGTGACTGTGGCTGGCTGATCTTCTATAACCTCGGACCAATACTCCGGAAACAAAAACTGGCCTATGAAAAACACAAGAAATGTTACAATCACCAGCATCTTCACGGGAGGAAAACTCAACTGCCACTTCCCGTTAATGTAATCGCTTATAAAATAGCCAGGCCTCCACAGCAACTGCCACACCGAATAGGGCAACGAGCGGCCACCCAAGCCGAACAGGTCCATCAATCCGCTTCTAACGGTTTTCCACGTGATGCGCCCGGCCCTTTCCTTTTGTCCACAACGCGGACAGTAGGCTCCGGCATACTCCTGGCCGCAGTTGCAACAGCAGTGCGTCTCACCGGCGATTTCCTCGTATTTGCACGGCTCACGCTGCCATGCCTTGAATCGCTGATATAATGCCTTAACAGATGCCATCAAACGGTGATTTCTTCAGTTGATTCTTCCTGCTCGATAATGCTGTCGTCCTCAATATCCGTCGGTAGGTTTGCGGGGTGACCCAGCGCTCGGCGCACGCGGCGCTCGGCGAGATACTCCTGCAGGCTGGTGAAATTGAACAGCAGCAGGCAGATGCCCGTTATGAGCACTACCGACTCGGCATGGTCGCGCAAGGCAGGCAACACCATCGAGAGGATGCCACACAGCACCACAATCACAGGCAGGACATAATACCAACCGCCAATCTTCAATTTGTCGCGAGACATCCACAGGTAGACGATATGGAATCCGCCCAGGACCACAAGAAGCATACCCATAAGTTGCTGCAGGATTGCGTCGAACAAGGGCGCCTTGAGCATCAGCACCAAGCCGAAACACAAGCCCCCCACTGCCGGCATCACACCCATATAGTCGGAACTGGTGCGCGCACCGGCATGGCGCACAGCAACCATGACCATGTAAACGACAGCCAGCACCATGAACATGGTACCCATCAACCTCACGGCCCAGACGAGCAGGTCGGGCACGGCGTGGAAGATGATGAGAATGACGCCCACAAGCAGCAAGAGCACATTGGTGAGCAGGTTAATACTTACATTTTTCATAAGGTTTTTAATAGAAAAAAAAGCGTGTTAATAATTTTTTCACAAAAATATCTCAAAATATACTATTTTCAAAAAAAAATATGGATAAAAAGATGTATCTTTGTGAGTGAATAGAATATGGAGAAACGCAAGCACATACTCGCCATCATCAATCCCGTGTCGGGCGTCGGCAGCAAGGACAAGATCCCGCGCCTCATCGAGACGGTGGTGGACAACGAGAAGAATGACGTGAGCATCGTCATGAGCGAGTATGCAGGCCATGCCCACGAGATTGCCGAGATGGCGGTAGCCGAAGGCATCGACGTGGTGGTGGCCATCGGTGGCGACGGAACGGTCAACGAAGTGGGCAGTGCCCTGTGCGGCACCGACACGGCGCTGGCCATTGTGCCGTGCGGCTCGGGCAACGGCCTGGCGCGCCACCTGCGCATCTCGATGAATGCCAGCCGCGCCCTGCAAGTGCTCAACAACGGTGTCGTGGGGCAGTTTGACTACTGCACGATGAACGGCCAACCGTTCTTTTGCACCTGCGGCATGGGCTTTGATGCCGCCGTGAGCGACAAGTTCTCGAACGAGGGCACCCGCGGTTTCATCACCTACATCAAGGCAGCCCTGAGCGAATACCTGAAGTACGAACCGCAGGAATACCTCATTGACATCGACGGCACCAAAATGCGGGAGCGGGCCTTTGTCATCGCCTGCTGCAATGCCGCCCAATATGGCAACAACGCCTATATCGCCCCGCGTGCGACGATGCAGGACGGCCTGATTGACGTGACGGTGATGAGTCCGTTCGGTATGGCGCACTGTCCGATTATCGGTGCCCGCCTGTTCCTGCGGCAGTTGGGCAAGGACAGCCATGTGAGCATCTACCGCGGCAAGCGCATCGTCATCGAGCGCTCCCACGATGATGTCATCCACATGGACGGCGACCCGATCAAGGCTCCGGCAAGGCTGGTGTTCGAGATTGTCAACAAGGGCATCCACATCCTGGTGCCGCCAACACTGCCCGACGATGTTTAACCATGCCATTTCAAGTGAATCTGTTGAAAGTATAAGACAAAAACCAAAATAATAACCTTATGAGCTATCTGAAGTTTGATAAAAACCTGATGATCAACTTGGAGCAGTCATTGCCCAAGGAGATGCTCCGCACCAACCAGTCGGGGGCCTACCACTGCACGACGATTGTGGGCTGCAACACCCGCAAGCAGCATGGCCTGCTGGTGATTCCGGTGCCTGAACTCGACGACAACAACCACGTGTTGCTGTCGACGCTCGACGAGACCGTCATCCAGCACGGAGCGCCGTTCAACCTGGGTCTGCACCGCTACAAGGGCGACACCTTCAGTCCCAACGGCCACAAGTACATCCGCGAGTATGACTGTGAGCGAGTGCCAACGACGACGTACCGCGTGGGTGGCGTGATCCTGAAGAAAGAAAAAATCTTCATTACCCACGAGAACCGCATCCTGATCCGCTACACGCTGGTGGATGCCCACTCGGCGACTACCCTGCAGTTCCGTCCCTTCCTGGCCTTCCGCAACGCCAGCGACCTGTGTGTCGAGAATGCTGTCGCCAGCCGCGACTACCACGAGGTGTCGAACGGCATCGCCACGTGCATGTACAACGGCTATCCGACCCTGTACATGCAGATGAACCACAAGCCCAAGTTCATCTTTGACCCGCACTGGTACAAGAACATCGAGTACATCAAGGACCAGGAGCGCGGCATCCCTTACAGCGAGGACCTGTATGTGCCCGGCTACTTCGAGGTCGAGATCAAGAAGGGCGAACCCCTGATCTTCTCGGCCGGCATCGAGGAGGTGAACACGCGCACGCTGACCAAGATGTATGAGGACGAAATCAAGCCGCGCACGCCGCGCACGAGTTTCTACAACTGCATGAAGAACAGCGCCAAGCAGTTCTACATCACCAACAACGAGGGCCACTACCTGCTGGCCGGCTACCCGTGGTTCAAAATCCGCGCTCGCGACGAGTTCATCGCGCTGCCGGGCTGCACGCTGTCGGTTCACCATCGCCAGGACTTTGAACTGATCATGGACACCGCCCAGCGCGCGCTGAACGACTGGATGCGCGACGGCACCCTCGACAAGCACCTCGACGGTCTGGACCTGCCCGACATTCCCCTGTGGGCCATCTGGGCAATCCAGCGCTATGCCCACGACCTGAACGCCGAAGCCGCCCGTGAGCGCTACGGCCAACTGGTCAAGGACCTGATCAACTTCATCATCGACGGCCACCATCCCAACCTGAAACTGGAGGATAACGGTCTTGTTGCCACCGACGGCACCAAGCGTCCCGTTTCCTGGATGAACAGCACTAACCCCGACGGCACTCCGCTGATTCCGCGCACCGGCTATCTGGTTGAGTTCAACGCCTTGTGGTACAATGCCCTCAGGTTTGCCGTTGAAGAACTCTTCGGCGAGATTGCCGAGGAAAAAGAGTTTGTGGAGCGCTGCGTCAAGATTGCCGATAAATGCAAACCCGCGTTTATCGAGACGTTCATGACCGACTACGGCTACCTGTATGACTATGTGAACGGCAGTTACACCGACCTGAGCGTGCGTCCCAACATGGTCATTGCGGCCGCTGTTGACTACAGCCCGCTGGACCGCCGCCAGCGCAAACGCGTGCTCGACATCACCACGCGCGAGTTGCTCACGCCTAAGGGCCTGCGCACTTTGAGTCCCAACAGTTACGGCTACATACCCTGGTATCTGGGAACGCCCGAGGAGCGCCAGACGGCCTATTATGCCGGTAGCGCCCGCCCATGGCTGATGGACTTCTACAGCAAGGCCTACATCCGCGTCTTCGGCCTGAACAGCATCTCGTTCATCGAGCGCATGATGATCGGCTTTGAGGACGAGATGAAGGAGGGGTGCATCGGCTCGCTGAGCGAACTGTTTGACGGCAACCCGCCGTTCACCGGCCGCGGTGCCGTAAGTTTCGCCCCCAACGTGGGCGGCATCCTGCGTGTGCTGCGCACCTTCAAGAACCTGCATATCATTGACGAATAAACCAAGAGGAGGAAACAAGATATGAAAGCATTAATGTTCGGCTGGGAATTTCCGCCTCACATCCTGGGTGGACTGGGAACAGCAAGTTACGGCTTGACCAAGGGCATGTGGCAGAACGGCGACATGGACATCACCTTTGTCATTCCCAAGCCCTGGGGCGACGAGCCTAAGGATTTTGCCAACATCATCGGCGCCAACTCGGCGCCTGTGGCTTGGCGCGACGTGAACTGGGACTATGTGCAGAGCCGCATCGGTAACGTGATGGACCCGCAGATGTACTTCAATCTGCGCGACCACATCTACGGCGATTTCAACTACATGAGCACCAACGACCTGGGCTGCATCGAGTTCTCGGGACGTTATCCCGAGAACCTGCTCGAGGAAATCAACAACTACAGCATCGTTGCCGGCGTCATCGCCCGCACGGTGGAGTGTGACGTTATCCACAGCCACGACTGGCTCACCTACCCTGCCGGCATCCACGCCAAGCAGGTGACGGGCAAGCCGCTGGTCATCCACGTGCATGCCACCGACTTTGACCGCTCGCGCGGCAACGTCAACCCCACAGTGTTCAGCATCGAGAAGGACGGCATGAACAACGCCGACCACATCATCACCGTGAGCAACCTGACGCGCCGCACCGTGATCGAGAAATACGGCATCAGCCCCGACAAGGTGACCACCGTGCACAACGCCGTTGAGCCCCTGAGTGAGGAACTGCTCAACCTGGAGGCACCTCCGGGCAAGACGAGCAAGGTCATCACCTTCCTGGGCCGCATCACCATGCAGAAGGGTCCCGAATACTTCGTCGAGGCCGCAGCCCAGGTACTGCACAAGGTCAACGATGCCCAGTTTGTCATGGCCGGCAGCGGCGACATGATGGACAAGATGATACGCCTGGCGGCCAAACGCGACATTGCCGACCGCTTCCACTTCACCGGCTTCCTGAAGGGCAAGCAGGTGTATGAGATGCTGGCAGCCAGCGACGTGTACATCATGCCGTCGGTGAGCGAGCCCTTCGGCATCTCTCCGCTGGAGGCGATGCAGATGGGCGTTCCGTCGATCATCAGCAAGCAGAGCGGCTGTGCCGAGATTCTGGACAACGTCATCAAGATCGACTACTGGGACACCAATGCCATGGCCGACGCCATCTACAGCATCATCAAGTATCCCGCGATGTACAACGAGTTGCGTGAGCAGGGCCTGGCCGAGGTGAACCAGATCACCTGGGACAAAGCCGGTGCCAAGGTCATTAACATCTACCGCAACCTGATCAACCGTTAAGAGAATATCTAGATCATCTAGAATATCTAGAAAATCTAGAAAAATAAAGAAAACAAACAATAAAACGACAATAGAGATATGAGAGCGATTTGTTTTTATTTCCAGATTCACCAGCCGTTCCGCCTGAAGCACTACCGCTTCTTTGATATCGGTAACGACCACTACTACTATGATGATTTTTCCGATGACGACATCATCACGCGCATCGCCCAGCGGTCCTATCTGCCCGCCAACCAGATGCTGCTCGACATGATCAAGGAGCACGGCAAGAAGTTCAAAGTGGCCTTCTCTATCAGCGGTACTGCGCTGGAGCAGTTGGAGCAGTATGTGCCCGAGTTCATCGACTCGATGAAGGAACTTGCCGAGACCGGCTGTGTTGAGTTCCTGAGCGAGACCTATGCCCACAGCCTGTCGTCGCTGTATGACCCCGACGAGTTTGTCGCCCAGGTCAAAGCGCATGACAAGAAGATCTTCCAACTGTTCGGCCAGCATCCCAAGGTGTTCCGCAACACCGAGTTGATCTATGACGACGACGTGGCCTCGATGGTCTATGCCATGGGCTTCAAGGCCGCCATCACCGCCGACGCCAAGCACGTGCTGGGCTGGCGCTCGCCCAACTTCCTGTACTGCAGCGCCTCGGCTCCCAAACTCAAACTGCTGTTGAAGAACGGCAAACTGAGCGACGACATCTCGTTCCGCTTCAGCAACCCCGAGTGGGCTTCCTATCCGCTGACGGCCGACAAGTACATCAACTGGATCAACGAGTTGCCCCAGGAGGAACAACTCATCAACCTGTTCATGAACTACGACGCCCTGGGCGAACTGCAGCCCCGCGAGAGCGGCATCTTTGAGTTCATCAAGGCTCTGCCCCGCTTTGCCGCCGAACACGACATCCAGTTCTGGACCCCGAGCGAGGTGGTATCCAAGTTCAAACCCGTTGCCGAACTCGCCGTTCCCTACCCCATGTCATGGACCGACGAAGCCCGCGACACCAGCGCCTGGCTGGGCAACACGCTGCAGCAGGAGGCTGTCAGGAAACTGTACTCGATCGGTGAGCGCGTGCGTCTGTGCACCGACCGCCGCATCAAGCAGGACTGGAACTACCTGCAAGGCAGTGACCACTTCTTCTACATGTCGACCAAGCACAACGATGACGGCTCGGTACACAGCCATTACAGCCCGTATGACTCGCCCTACACCGCGTTTACCAACTACATGAACGTGCTGAGCGACTTCATGACGCGCGTCGAGGAGCAGTACCCCGCCAGCATCGACAACGAGGAATTGAACTCGCTGCTGCTCACTATCCGCAACCAGGAGCAGGAAATCGAGAAACTGCACCGCGAGGTGGAAATGATGCGCAACAACATCGTCAAGGACACCACCGGCGATTTCCCCGTCGACGAGGAACCCGTTGTCGTCGAGCAGCCCGTGGAGGAAAAACCTGCCGCACCCGTGAAGAAGGCCCCTGCCAAGAAGCCCGCTGCAAAGAAGGCTCCGGCAAAGGCCGAAAAAGCCCCGGCAAAGGAGAAGAAACCCGCTGCAAAGAAGGCTCCGGCCAAAAAGCCCGCCGCCAAGAAGACCAGCACAAAAAAATGATGCAGTAGTGTCTTAACTACTACACACACTAATATTATTAATTTAAATCTCTATTTATGACTAAACGACCACTAAAATCCCATCTCCTCGCCGCGCTTGCGGCGGGGTTGATGTGCTTGGCGGCAACGTTGCCAATGAGCGCACAGTCGGGCTGCAACATCACGATGCCCGATGTTCAAGGCTCCGGTGGCGGTACGGTAACTGTGCCCGTAAGCCTTACCAATCCCATCGGTATCTTCTCCATGCAGATCGAGGTGTTCCTGCCTGACGGCGTGGATATCGTCGGTATGGAGCGCGCTGCACGCATCGAGGGCGCGACCAATTTCAACTATGCGCAGCAAGACCAATACACTGCCGACGAAGGTCTGCGCTATCGCCGCGTCTTCATCAACAACCTCATACCGAGCGACGGCAGTGCCATCGAAGCGGGTGAAGGTGAGATTTTCACCATCACTTTCCAATTGCCGGAGGGTGAAGGCACCTATCCCATCCAACTGAAGAACATCCAGTTCTTCAATCCACCCACCTATACCGTTGAGTACATACCCGACGTGACGGCCAATATCACTGCTGCCGATTTCTTCTTCACCATCCCCGATGTTCAGGCTACTTGGGGCGAGACCGTTGATGTTCCCCTCTACCTGAACAATGCCGGCGGCATCTACTCGATTCAGATCGACCTGATGCTTGCCGATGGTGTTGAGTTTGTTGATGCCATCCTCGGAGACCGTGTCAATGCCGAATTCTTCCAGTACGGCAACGAAGACAAGTACACCGTAGGTGGCCTGCGCTATCGTCGCGTCATCATCGCCAACATCCAGAACTTGGCTTCGGCGATCAATGGCAACGAAGGCTTGGTGCTGACCTACAAGTTGAAGGTACAATACCACAGCGAGGCCACCTGCCCCGTGCGCGTGATGAACATTCAGTACTTCAACCCGCCCACCTATGCTATTGAATATATCGCTGACGCCGAGGGCACCATCAACGTGAGCCCGAAGCCGGTCATTGCCGGTGACGTCAACCACGATGGCGTTGTCGACATCGACGACGTGACCCTATTGATTGCCACTGTGCTGGGTCAAAGCAACTGCTGCCCCATATGTGGAGATATCGACAACAGCCAGAAGATTGACATCGACGACATCACCGAAGCCATCGACATCGTGCTGGGAGTCTGACATCATCACAACCGCGGCCCAGTCCCCTGACTGAGTAAAACAATAACGGCACCCTTCAACGGGTGCCGTTATTGTTTTCTCTATCAAACTCCTAAAGCGAGTTGACTGTGAAAAAAGTCGCTGCTGTTTTAGAAGTCTTCCTTTTCCTTAGCCAGGTTGCGGTAAGCGAGTTTGTCGTCGAGGTACTCCTGCGTAGCAATCAGGGTGGGCTTGGGTAATTTCTCGTAATACTTCGAAATCTCGATCTGCTCACGGTTCTCGCTGATTTCCTCCAGGTTGTCATTCATCGTGGCAAACTCCTTGAGTTTCTTCTCCAAATCCTCCTTCATCGCAGCGGCAATCTGGTTGGCACGCTTGCTGATGATGCAGACGGTCTCATAGATGTTGCCCGTGGGCTCGGCCATCTCGATGATGTCGTGCACGGTAGTGGTGAGTGGCGCGTTGGTTTTCTTGTAATCCATGTTTACTTGAAATTATAATATATTGTTGTGTTGTTGATTTGTCGAGCGGGTTGGCTACAGGGTCAGATGCCGTTGACGTACTTGTTGGCAATCTTGAAGATATTGTCGGCCTCTTTGCGGGTCTTGCTGTCAGGATAGTCGTTGATGAATGAGTAGTACTCGTCGATAACGGTGCGGAAACGCTCCATCTTCTTCTCCTCGACGCTCTCGCTGGCTTCCTTGAAGCGGGCCCTGAGCACGAGCATCTCGAGTTCTTCCTTGTACTTGCTGTAGGGGTAGGACTTGATGGCATTCTGTGCCGTGATGACGGCGCTCTCATAGTTGTTTCCCATATAGTTGCCCAGGTTGTAGTAGAGCGTAGCGTTCTGCAACTCCTTGAGCACCAATTTGTCCTGCAATTCAAAGACAGCCGACTGCGCTATCGAAGCCTTGTCGCTCTTGGGGAAGTAGTCGAGGAAGGCCTGCAACTCCTCCATGGCGCGGATGGTCTCGGACTGGTCGAGTTGGGCATCGGGTGAGTCGAGGTAGAAGCCATAGCCGGCATAAAAGCGCGCCAACTCGGCATACTGTCCGCGAGGATAGCGCTGGTAGTACTGCTTGAAGTAGGAGCCAGCACTGATGTAATCCTTGTTCTCGTAGTAACTCAATGCCAACAGATAGAGCGACTCCTCGGCATAGGGCGTGCCACGAAAGACGGGCACCAGGTCGGTCAGGATGGTATAGGCCTGGGCGTAGCGCTTGTTCTCAAACGCCTTTTTGGCATAGGCATACTTGTACTCCAGGTCACTGCTTTTCATCACCTTGTTGTACTCACCGCAGCCCATCATCATGATGGCCAGTGCCATGATTATCGTCAATCTCTTGATCATCAGTAAAACTCGTTTTTGCGCATTTAGCCCGCAAAATTACTCTTTTTTTCTAATATGTACAACACGGAAGCGCATTTCCCCGAAATATTTCGCAAAATTTAACGCACGCAACATCTTTTGGCAACCATTAAACTAAGAATGAAAAAACTGTGAACTTGTTAGTTTTGTATTCTTTCACTATCTTTGCGTCGCCTATCGACCAGCAACTTTGTAAGTTTACCAGCACTTGGCAAGGGACAATCCCTGACAAGGCTAAAGATTTATTAAACGTATAACCTGCTTATTATTATAAAAGACTACTCCAAATCATAAACGACTATGAACATTTTATCTTCTATACTATTGGTTTCTTTCGTTGCAATAGGAATGGTTGTCGTCAACCTGATTGCACTGATAATCTACGGTATCAAAGCGTTGATCAACAAATCGTCGATCGACAAGAGAGAAAAACTCTACTTGAATTCCTTACCTGAGTATCAAGAACATTATACCGGGGTCCATAATGGGCAGGCGTATGTGGATTTAGGGCTTCCTTCCGGTATGCTCTGGGCGATTTACAACATCGGAGCCTATCATCCTAACGAAATTGGCCATTATTTTATGTGGGGGTCAACCACCCCATATCAGGGTGCCAACTACAATAAACTAATCTATATAATACCCACACTGGATTTCCAGCATGATGCGGCTTGTACTCATTGGGCTGGGTCTTGGAGAATGCCCACCAAAGCGGAATACGAGGAACTGATCAATAGCTGCAAACATGTTATGGCCAAGTGTCAAGGCACAATCGGTATATTGTTCATCGGGCCAAATGGGAATAGTTTATTTCTACCTCTGACAGGTTACATTAGTTGTGGTCAAAACAAACTTCGAGACACCGATATTATGGGTTACTATTGGACTTCTCAGCAAGATAATGAGGCAACTGGAGTGGCTTATGCTTTGGATTTTTACCGCAACATAGACAAAATGAAGGTAGGAACTGAACTAAAAAACAATGGTATACCTATACGCCCAGTCCTTATATTGAACTCGCCACGATAATATCAGAATTGCCGTTTCAAAAGACTTACTATCATACTATCTGCATTGGTAATGCCAAACAAAACAGCCGTTTTGTTTGGCATTACGTCTGTATTGGACTATCTTTGTCATTTGAAACAAATTTAATCAACACTAAGATCATGATAATAGGAGACAAGATTCCCGAATTCCTGGGCCTGGACCAGAATGGCAACGAGGTGAAAGCCAGCGACTTTGCCGGCAAGAAACTCATCATCTACTTTTACCCGAAGGACAACACGCCCGGCTGCACCGCCGAGGCCTGCAGTCTGGCCGACGGCTATGGCAAACTCAAGCGCGCGGGCTTTGCCCTGCTGGGGGTGAGCAAGGACAGCGCCGCCAGCCACCAGAAGTTTGCCGACAAGTACAGCCTGCCCTTCCCGCTGATTGCCGACGTGGACACCAGCCTGAACCAAGCCTTCGGGGTGTGGCGCGAGAAGAAAATGGCGGGCCGCACCTACATGGGCACGGTGCGCACGACCTTCATCATCGATGAGCAGGGCGTGGTGAAGCACATCATCGAGAAAGTGAACACCAAGGACAGCGCCAACCAGATCCTGGAATTAGTTAAGAGTTAACAGTTAAGAGTTAAGAGTTAACAGTTAAGAGTTAACAGTCAACAGTTAAGAGTTGGCTTTTGAGAACTGATAAGAGATAAAATTAACGAGATATACTATGAAGAAGATATTATTGACTTTGGCCATGCTGGTGCTGGCGATGGGTGCCAGTGCCTTGACACTTGAAGAATGCGTGCTGCGCGGCAGTTCGCCCCGCGGCATCGGAGCCATGCAACCGTCCAAGAGCGACGGCCGCTACTTTTACCGCCTGAGCGACGACGGCAATGCCATCATGCGCATCAGTTACGCCAAGGGCGACGAGAGCGTGCTGGTCGACACCCGCGACGAGGCTGTCACGGGCTGGGACGACTTTGAGGTGACTGCCGACGGTGCCTATGTGCTGCTGTGGAACAACTCGCAGGAGATTTACCGCTACAGTTTCAGCGCCGACTACTATGTGTATGACCTCAAGAACAAGACGATGAAAGCCCTGAGCGAGGGCGGCGGCGAGGAAATCGCCACCCTGTCGCCCGACGGCAAGCGCGTGGCCTATGTCAAGGACAACAACGTGTTCGTGCGCAACCTCGTGGACGGCACGACCGTGCAGGTGACCCGCGACGGCAAGAAGAACAACATCATCTACGGCGTGCCCGACTGGGTCTACCAGGAGGAACTCGGCATGCTCAACACGCTCAACTGGTCGAGCGACAGCCGCTCGCTGGCGTTCCTGCGCTGGGACGAGAGCCAGGTGAAGATGGCGTCGATGGTCATCTACCAGGGCACTTGCAATCCCAAGGACGAGTATGCACTCTACCCCGGCCGCTACGACTTCAAGTATCCCGTGGCTGGCGAGAAGAACTCCATCGTGAGCGTGCACTGCTATGATGTGGTTGACGGCACGTTCAAGAAACTCAATGTGCCGCTGGACGAGGAGGACTACGTGTGCCACATCACCTTCAGCCCCGACCCGCAACGGCTGATGGTGCAGCGCCTGAACCGTCACCAGAACGACCTGCGCATCTATGCCGTCAACCCGCTGACCGACGACTGCAAGCAGGTCTACCACGAGACATCGGACACCTGGGTCGATGCCGAGACCAGCCAGCAGGTGCAATATGAGGACAAGTTCTTTGTCATCCCCAGCGAGCGCTCGGGCTATATGCAGTTATACCAGTATGACCTGGAGGGCAACCTGATGCGCCAGTTGACCAACGATAACAATAAAATCATCTCGCAGTTCTACGGCTATGACAAGGCCACCAAGCGCTTCTACTACCAGTCCTCGTGCGGTCCGCTGAACCGCGTCGTGGAGTGCGTCGATGCCAAGGGTAAGGTGACCCGCCTGGCCCCGTCGACGGCTGACGGACAAGGCACTGCTTCGGCCATCTTCAATGGCGACTTCAGTTACTACGTGGGCGTTTACAGCGATGCCCAGACGCCCAACCAGTACCGCATCTACGACAACAAGGGACGCCGCGTGCGCGACCTGCAGTTGAACGAGGAATATGCCCGCCGCTACACGGCCGTGGACGTGCCCAAAAAGGAATTTTTCACTATGGAGCACGACGGCTACACGCTGAACGGCTACATGATCAAACCTGTGGACTTCGACCCCAACAAGAAGTATCCGGTCATCATGGAGCACTACAACGGTCCCGGCTCGCAGGAGGTGGTCAACCGCTGGCGCATGGGTTGGGAGCAGTACTTTGCCAGCGAGGGTTACATCGTGTGTGAGGTGGATAGCCGCGGCACGGGCTTCAGGGGCAAGGCCTTTGAGTCTATCACCTATCTGAACCTGGGCAAATATGAGACCGAGGACGCTGTTGCCGCCGCCAACTACATGGCCAGCCTGCCCTGGGTAGACGCCGACCACATCGGCATCATGGGATGGAGTTATGGCGGTTTCCAGACGCTCATGGCGATGAGTGAACCGGGCAGCAACTACGCCTGTGGCGTGAGCATCGCCCCTGTGACCACCTGGCGCTTCTATGACAGCATCTACACCGAGCGCTACATGCGCACACCCCAGGAGAACCCCGAGGGCTACAGCAACTTCCCGCTGAACCGTGCCGAGAACCTCAATGGCCGCGTGCTCATCATGTTCGGCAGTGCCGACGACAATGTGCACATCGTCAACTCGATGCAGTATGTTTCTAAACTGGTGGACATGAACCGCACCTGTGACATGATGGTGTTCCCCAACATGAACCACAGCATCCGCGACTGCTCGGCCCGCTACGTGGTCTACAAGCGTGCCATCGAGTTCTACGACCAGTACTTGAAATAGTTAATAGTTAATAGTTAATAGATAAATGATTTGTTGAGATTTGTGACTGATTTGTTGGAATTTTAACGAGCGTAGCGAGGACACCAACTGCGGTTGACGGGATGCCCGCAAGCGGGCAAAAATCATAACAAATCACAAACAAATCAAGACAAAGCAAAGTTGTGTAATAGGAGATTTGTGACTGATTTGTTGGGATTTTTCCGAGCCTAGCGAGGACACCAACTGCGGTTGACGGGATGCCCGCAAGCGGGCAAAAATCGTAACAAATCACAAACGAATTAAGACAAATCAAAGTGGTGCAATATGATTATAGATATTGACGGACGCTATCCTTTTTTCCACGAAATAACAGGTGTAGCAATGGAAGTTCATCGCGAGTTTCATAGCGGTTTGCTTGAATCGGCTTACGAAGCCGCTTTGGCTTACCTGCTGCCACAAAAAGGTTATCTAGTTGAGCGACAAGTCTATCTACCAATTTACTGGAAAGACGTGAAGTTAGACCAGAATTATCGGATGGACTTGGTCATTAACAAAGAGATTATATTAGAACTTAAAGCCGCTAAGTTTCATGGTAATGACGATCGACGTCAACTCTGGAATTATATGAACATCACTCATCTCAAGTATGGAATGCTAATCAACTTTGCTCCTGATGGTCTATACTCCGAGTGGTATATTCGTCAAGATGACGGCACAATTGAAAAAGTGAAGTATTATCAACAAAAACAAGATAATTGAAAAAAATGATTTGTTCTGATTTGTGACAGATTTGTTGGGATTTTTCCGAGCGCAGCGAGGACACAACGCCATCGGCACGGGTGCCTGCAAGCAGGCAAAAATCAAAACAAATTGAAAACAAATCCCAACAAATTAAAAAATTGACAGAAGGAATGGATTACAGGGATGTGTTTTTTGTGGTGACGGGGCCGACGGCGACGGGCAAGACGGCGCGGGCTGTGCATCTTGCCAAAGCCATCGGCGGCGAGATCATCAGCGCCGACTCGCGGCAGATCTACCGCGGCATGGACATCGGCACGGGTAAGGACCTGGCCGAGTATGACGGTGTGCCCTATCACCTCATCGACATCCGCCCCGCTGGCTACCGCTACAGCCTGTATGAGTTTCTGGAGGACTTCGAGCGCGTCTATGACGACATCCGCCGTCGCGGCAAGCCAGTCATCATGTGCGGCGGCACGGGGATGTATGTCGAGACCGTGGTCAAGGGCATCAAACTGCCGCCCGTGCCCCGCAACGAGGCGTTGCGGGCCGAGTTGGCGGGCAAGTCGCTGGAGGAACTGACGGCTCTGCTGAAGACGATGAAGACCCTGCGCAACAACAGCGACATCGACACCGTGGCACGCGCCACACGTGCCATCGAAATCTGCCGCTACTACGAACTGCATCCTGAACTGAAAGCCCTCACCGAGCCCCACCCCATGAAGAACGCCCTGGTCATCGGCGTGGAGGTGGACCGCGACACGCGGCGCGAACGCATCAGCCGCCGCCTTCGTGCCCGCCTTGACGAGGGCATGGTCGACGAGGTGCGCCGCCTCATCGACGACGAGGGCATCGACCCCGAGGACTTGATTTACTACGGCCTGGAGTACAAATTCGTCACCCAGTACGTCATCGGCCAATTGACCGAGGAGGAGATGTTCCGCCAATTGGAAATCGCTATCCACCAGTTCGCCAAGCGCCAGATGACCTGGTTCCGCGGCATGGAAAAGCGCGGCACCCCCATCCACTGGCTCTCGAGCACCCTCTCGCCCGACGAGTTCACCGAACGCGTCCTCGCCCTTGCCGACGATGTGCTCGCTTCGCTCGCAGGTTAAAGGTTAAAGGTTAGAGGTTAAAGGTTAATGGTTAAAGGTTAGAGAGCAGGTGTGTCTATGCGATTTTCAAACAACATGAACAACGGATAAACAACTAATGTGCTCGCTTCGCTCGCAGGTTAAAGGTTAATGGTTAAAGGTTAGAGAGCAGGTGTGTCCATGCGGTTTTCAGACAACATGAACAACGGATAGACAACGCAGACAACTGTCTTTGTTTTTACAAAACCATAGGGAGTAGGGGTTATTCCTGTGATTGGTTTTTCTTCTTGATGTATTCTTCACGGGCATGGCGCAGGCGGCGCTGACGCTCGGCCTCACGGCGGCGACGGCGCTTCTCGGCGTCCTCCTGACGATATGCGAAATCGTTATCAGCCATCTTAAAAACTACGAATTACACGAATTTTACTAATTTGGCATCCGCGCTCTGTATTATCCCGTATTTCACGAATTGAACGCGGTAGCCGTCTTTCAAAACAAATCTTTCTGAGACAATTCAGATCATCAAGGGAAAACAAGAAGTACAATCATTACAATTAATTGATAATCATTTTTTTATAATAATATAATTATCATTATTGAATTTCTTGTTTTTAAATATTTGGTTATTCTTTGTGGAAAGTGTCGCTGAAGAGGGTGCGGTTCAGGATACTGCGGCCCAGGGTCAACTCGTCGGTGTACTCGATCTCGTTGCCCACGCTGACGCCGCGTGCCAGGATGGTAATCTTCACGTCGGGGTAAGGTGCCAGTCGGCGGAAGATGTAGAAATTGGTGGTGTCGCCCTCCATCGTGGCGCTCAGTGCCAAGATGACTTCCTTAATGCCGCCTGCCTTGACACGCTCCTCGAGGCTGTCGACCTCGATGTCGGCGGGGCCGATGCCATCCATAGGCGAGATGAGTCCGCCCAGCACATGGTAGAGCCCCTTGTGCTGATGGGTGTTCTCGATGCTCATCACGTCCTTGACGTTCTCGACGACGCAGATGGTCGAGGCGTCACGCGAGGGGTTGCCGCAGATGGGGCACACCTCGGTTTCGCTGATGTTGTGGCAAACCTTGCAGTAACGGATCTCGCGCCGCAGCCTGATGATGGCCTCGCCAAAGTTGACGGCCTCCTGCTCGTCCTGCTTGAGCAGATGCAGCACGAGGCGCAGGGCGGTCTTTCGCCCGATGCCCGGCAACTTGGCGAACTCGCTGACCGCCGTTTCCAGCAAGCGTGAAGCAAATTCCTGTTCCATAAATACACTACTGAATGAGAGAGCAAAGATAGTCATTTTGCCACGGTTCGGGGCCAATTTCACAATATTTAATCATTATAAGTTGCATTTTGCTTGTAGCAGTGCTTAAAAAGGACTACCTTTGCGCTGGTAAAATTTCGAAGAATCAACATTAAAAGATTAAATAACATAACATTATGGCATTAACAAATGACAAATTGGTCATCGTCGGCGCTGCCGGCATGATTGGTTCAAACATGGTACAAACCGCCCTGATGATGGGCTTGACAACTGACATCTGCCTGTATGACGTATTCTCGCCCGAGGGTGTGGCCGAGGAGATGCGCCAGAGCGGTTTTGGCGACGTGAAGATCACCGCCACCACCGACGCTAAGGAAGCATTCACCAACGCTAAGTATATCATCTCGAGCGGTGGCGCACCCCGCAAGGAAGGCATGACCCGTGAGGACCTGCTCAAGGGTAACTGCGAAATCGCAGAGGGTCTGGGCAAGGACATCAAGACCTACTGCCCCGACGTGAAGCACGTGGTCATCATCTTCAACCCCGCCGACCTGACGGGTCTGGTGACCTTGTTGTACAGCGGCTTGAAACCCAGCCAGGTGACCACCCTCGCTGCCCTCGACACCACGCGCCTGCAGAGCGCCCTGGCCAAGAAGTTCGGCGTGATGCAGAGCGAAATCACCGGTTGCGCTACCTATGGCGGCCACGGTGAGCAGATGGCCGTGTTCGGCAGCCACGTCGAGATTGACGGTCGCAAGTTGACCGACATCGTTGGTACCCCCGAGTTCCCTGCCGAGGAGTGGGAGCAGATGAAGGCCGACGTCACCAAGGGCGGCGCCCAGATCATCAAACTGCGCGGCCGCAGTTCGTTCCAGAGCCCTGCCTACCTGTCGGTAGAGATGATCCGCTCGGTCATGGGCGGTGAGAAGTTCCGCTTTCCCGTTGGCACCTACGTGTGCAACGAGAAGTACAACCACATCATGATGGCCATGGACACCACGCTCGACGAGAACGGCGCCACCTACAAGGTGCCGCAGGGCACTCCCGAGGAGAATGCCAAACTCGACGCCAGTTATGAGCACCTGTGCAAGATGCGCGACGAGTTGGTAGACCTGGGCATCGTTCCTCCCATCAGCGAGTGGAACAAGATCAACCCCAACCTTTAATTCAGTTAGAAGTTAGGAGTTAGGAGTTAGGAGTTAGGAGTTAGTCAGGAGTTTTATCCGATCGATAACATGACGAGCCCGGGGCACCGACAGGTTACTCGGGCTCGTTGATATAATAATTTTCCTTAAAAGTTTGGGCATTCAGAAAGTTTAGAGTACTTTTGCAGTGCATTCCAGCGAACTCAACTACGGGCAGTTAGCGCAGTTGGTTCAGAGCATCTGCCTTACAAGCAGAGGGTCGGGGGTTCGAATCCCTCACTGCCCACCATCAAAAGAAGACAAACTACGTGTCAAACCCAATTATTACGCAACCGGCCGCGAGGCCACTATATTTTTTATTTTACAACGCATTTATTACGATCAAACTCTAACAAACAAACTATCAGACTACGATGGACGAGAATCTCAAAAAGCCGAAAAGGCCAAGAATCGGTGAAAGCAATGCCAATCTCGATGAGAATTTGGAAAATGGCCGCTATGAAAAAGTAGAGTATCCCTCCCACGAGCCTGCCAACCAGGGTGAAGAGACCAATCGCCCTGAGGGCTACCAGCAGCAAGAAGGTTATCAGCCCCGCCAGGGGGGCTACCATCGCCAGGGCTACCAGCCCCGCCAGGGTGGTTACCAGCGCCAGGGTGGTTACCAGCGCCAGGGTTATCAGCCCCGTCAGGGTGGTTACCAGCAGCGCCAGGGTGGATACCAGCCCCGTTATCAGCAACGCTACCCGCAGCCTCAGGCTACCGGCGAGCAAGACACCAATGCCGAGAACAACAACATCAATGCCGAACAGCAGGGCGGCTACCAGCCCCGTCAGGACTACCAGCAGCGCCAGGGTGGCTATCAGCCCCGTCAGGGTGGTTACCAGCAGCGCCAGGGCGGCTACCAGCAGCGCCAGGGTGGTTATCAGCCCCGTCAGGGCGGTTACCAGCAGCGCCAGGGTGGTTACCAGCAGCGCCAGGGCGGTTATCAGCAGCGCCAGGGCGGCTATCAGCAGCGTCCCGGTGGCTACCAGCAGCGCCAGGGTGGCTATCAGCAGCGTCCCGGTGGCTACCAGCAGCGTCCCAAGCGCCAGGGTCCCAAGCCCCAAATGCGCTTCACGCCCAAGCCCCAACGCATCATCTATGAGGAGCCCGCTATCGATCCCAACATGGAGGTACGCCTGAACAAGTTCATGGCCAACGCCGGCATCTGCTCGCGCCGTGTGGCTGATGAATACATCCAGAAGGGCCTCGTGATGGTCAACGATGTCGTGGTTACTGAACTCGGCATGAAGATTACCCCCAAGGATGTCGTGAAATATAACGGTGAAGTCATCACCACTGAGAAGAAGTGCTACGTCCTGCTGAACAAGCCCAAGGACTGCGTCACCACCAGCGATGACCCCAACGGCCGCAAGACCGTCATGGACCTCGTGAAGGGTGCCTGTGAAGAGCGCATCTACCCTGTGGGCCGACTGGACCGCAACACCACGGGCGTGCTGCTGCTCACAAACGACGGTGACCTGGCAGCCAAACTCGCCCACCCCCAGTATGTGAAGAAGAAAATCTACCAGGTGTGGACCGACAAGCCCATCAGCGAGGAGGACATGCAGCACATCGCCGACGGCGTTGAACTCGACGACGGTCCCATCCACGCCGATGCCGTTAGTTATGTCTCGCCCACCGACCGCAAGCAGGCCGGTATCGAGATCCACTCGGGCCGCAACCGCGTCGTGCGCCGCATCTTTGAATCGCTGGGCTACCACGTGGTGAAACTGGACCGCGTCTACTTTGCCGGTCTGACCAAGAAGAACCTGCCGCGCGGCCGCTGGCGCTACCTGACTCAGGAGGAGGTCAACTTCTTGAAGCAGAACTCATTTGAATAAACAAGTTGTAAGTTGTCAGTTTTAAGTTGTAAGCATAATCACTAACGCCTTTAACACCAACTTAAAACTAAACACTTAAGACTTAACACTTTATATTACTAAATTACAATGGCTTTGAAACGAACAAAAATCGTTGATATCTTTGATCCCGCATTGGTGGGTCAGCAGGTGTGTGTCAAGGGCTGGGTACGCAGCCGCCGTGGTAACAAGTTTGTGCAGTTCATCGCGTTGAACGACGGCTCGACCATCAACAACCTGCAGATTGTCGTTGACCTCGAGAAGTTCAGCGAGGAGGAGTTGCGTCCCATCACGACAGGCGCCAGCCTGCATGTCGAGGGCCTGCTCGTCCAGTCACAGGGCAAGGGCCAGACCGTGGAGATCCAGGCCCAGAGCATCGAGATCTACGGCACGTGCGCCGACGACTATCCCATGCAGAAGAAAGGCCACACGCTGGAGTTCCTGCGCACCAAGGCTCACCTGCGCATGCGCACCAACACCTTCGGTGCGGTCTTCCGCATCCGCCACCATCTGGCATTTGCCATCCACAAGTTCTTTAACGACAAGGGCTTCTTCTACCTGCACACGCCGCTGATCACGGCCAGCGACTGCGAGGGTGCCGGCGACATGTTCCAGGTGACCACGCTCGACCTGGGCGACCTGCCCAAGACCGAGGAGGGCAAGACCGACTACACGAAGGACTTCTTCGGCAAGTCCACGAGCCTGACCGTGTCGGGCCAACTCGAGGGTGAGTTGGGCGCTACCGCGCTGGGCGAGATTTACACCTTCGGCCCCACCTTCCGTGCCGAGAACAGCAACACGCCGCGCCACCTGGCCGAGTTCTGGATGATTGAGCCCGAGATGGCCTTCTATGACATCACCGACAACATGGACCTGGCCGAGGAGTTCATCAAGTTCTGTGTCAACTACGCGCTGGAGCACTGCCAGGACGACCTGGAGTTCCTGAACAAGATGTTTGACAACACCTTGATCGAGCGCCTGCACAGCGTCCTGAAGGAGCCGTTCGTGCGCCTGACCTACACCGAGGGTATCGAAATCCTCAAGCAGGCCAAGAAGAAGTTTGAGTTCCCCGTGGAATGGGGTGTGGACCTGCAGAGCGAGCATGAGCGCTACCTCGTCGAGGAGCACTTCAAGCGCCCTGTCATCCTGACCGACTATCCGCGTGAGATCAAGGCCTTCTACATGAAGCAGAACGAGGACGGCAAGACCGTTCGCGCCATGGATGTGCTGTTCCCCATGATCGGCGAAATCATCGGCGGCAGCGAGCGCGAGGCCGACTACGACAAGTTGATGAGCGAGATTGAGCGCCGCGGCATCCCGATGAAGGACATGTGGTGGTACCTCGACACGCGCCGCTTCGGCACCGTGCCTCACAGCGGCTTCGGTCTGGGCTTCGAGCGCCTCATCCTGTTCGTGACGGGTATGGCCAACATCCGCGATGTCATCCCCTTCCCGCGCACGCCGAACAACGCTGAGTTCTAAAGCCAAGTGAGCAGGCTCACTTGGAGTTTAGAGTTTAGGGTTTAGAGTTTAGAGAGGCTGACGCCCACTGATGCTTGCGGTACTCGCAGTTTAGAGGGGCTTATGCTTTAATTGACTTAGGACATATTTTCGACATTCTCCAGCCGTGGCAACAGGTTAGTTGTCACGGCTGGTTTTTCTTTGCCTCAAGTGTATTTTTATAGCAACAAATTAAAAAATCTGTAGAAAACGCGCATTTTTGTTTCATTTATTAAAAATTCTTATTAAATTTGTCGCAAATCCGCAAAATACCAACCCGGACAATTAACAATATTAACCCATAAACTATATGCGCTATGAAAAAGATTATATTCACACTTATCACAGTGTTGATGGCGGCTCAATCAGTTCAAGCCGAAGATGTTCTAATTAACCGTTGGAATTTCCCTGATATTGCTTTCTATTCTTGGATGCTGCAAGAGTATCCCAGCGGAGTGCTTACCGAAGCCGATCAACTAGCGAGGACGAGTATTGATTTGACCGACTTCAAATACAGAGATATAATAGTGCGCTTAGAAGGTATTCATTACTTTCCCAACCTGGAGTATCTGGACTTTTCAGACTCGGGCACCGAACGTGCTTTCCTTGATAAAAATCCAAAACTGAAAACAGTTTTTTGCCGTGACTGTAACTGTTTGAAGGAACTCAAGATGGGTAATAATACTGAATTGACCACGCTGTGTTGTGACGGCTGCCCAGTGCTCGGAATGGACGGATTAGACCCTCTCCCTCTGGATTTTAGTTCTTGTACCAGCCTCGAGGTGCTTAATGCCAAGAACTGCATCCGTATGCAACAACTCGATCTGTCGAATTGTAGCAATTTGAATGCACTCACTGTCGAGGGCTGCACAGGGCTGAAATGGCTGACAGGAAGCACTTTTTATGGCAACAATTTGGAGCATCTTGATGTGAGCGGCTGCACCAGTCTGGACTCACTTACCATCTACGGCAGCCGTGAGTTGACCAAGATTGACGGCTTGGCTGACTGCGATGCGCTCACATACCTCAAGATCGACCGCACCGGATTGACCGGCACGCTGGACTTGACCCAAATGCAAAATCTTCACTATGCGTTTTGCACCAACAATTATCTGAACGAAGTCAAATGTTACTACAAGTCTTCCATTTATGTGCTTGATTGCAGCAACAACCATATCACGAGTGGTGACTTCCGACAATGCTACAATTTGTACTCGTTAAATTGCAACAATAATCAACTCACATCGCTCAATGTCGACAATTGCGGAGTCATGACGAGCCTGTATTGCAGGGACAACCCGCAGTTGACCACGTTGAAATGCAACGACAGGCACTTGGTGGTGCTGGATGTCACCAACAACACCGGGCTCAAGACATTGTACTGCTACAACAATCCCAACTTGACAAACATCACCGGCTTGAGCACCTGCACCGGACTCACCGACCTCAGGCTCAATGACTGCAAATTCAGCAGCCTGAACCTGTCACCGCTGACCAATCTCAAGACGCTCTATTGCGGCAGCAATCAACTCACCACACTTGACATCTCCAGCAACACTTCACTGGAAACGCTCTCCTGCGTCAACAACAAGTTCACCACGCTCGATGTGGGGTCCAATGACGTCGACATCTTCAGAAATCTGAAGGTCCTGTATGCCGGAGACAACCAACTGATGACCAATCTCTATTGCTCCCGTTGCAAACTCACCACACTTGACGCTAGCAACTGTCCTGCCCTGGAGAAAATAGAAGCCATGTTCAACCAGTTGACAACCCTTAATATTGACCAGAGCAATAATCTCAAGACCCTTAACTTGTACAGCAACAAGTTCACTACTCTTAACGTCGACGGTAAGAACAAACTGGAATCTCTCAATGTGGGCAGAAACACGGCGTTGACATCGCTCACATGCAGTTACACTAAACTTAACTACTTGCAATTGTCTAGTTGCACCGCCTTGAAAACACTGGAATGCGTCAGTTCGTATCTGGAGACCCTCCTCAACGCTGATCAATGCACTGCGCTCGAAACGGTGCGCGTTCCCTATGGCGAACTCACCACATTGCCGATTTCCAGTTGGCCCAACCTGAAGGTATTGGGTTGCAGTCACAACAATCTCACGGGACAACTTAATTTCCAGAGCAATCCTAACCTGCGTGAAGTCTACTGCGGTTACAACAATCTCACGGGAGAACTTAATTTCCAGAGCAATCCTAACCTGAGTAAAGTCGACTGTGGTTACAACCAGATCACCGGACAACTTAATTTCCAGAGCAATCCTAACCTGCGTGAAGTCTACTGTGGTTACAACCAGATCACATCAATCAGTGGCTTTAGCGACAAGACTCAACTTCGCACAGTTGAGGCCAACAATAACCCGTTGACCAGTTTCTATGCCTACAACTGCCCCTTACTCGCTACGGTTAACGTGAAAGAGTGTACCTCGCTGTACACCATGCAGGCTTATCATTGTGCCATCACCAGTCTGAATGTGACCGGCTGCTCCTATCTGAATCTGCTCAATGTGTGCTACAACCAACTGTCGGCACTCACAGTGGACGGTTGCACCGGACTGCGCACATTCAACTTTTTCTGCAACAAGATCACCGAGGCCAACATGACGGCGCTGGTGAACAGCCTGCCCACCGTGCCCAGCGGCAGCATGAGGGCCCTTCATCATACCGGTGAAGCCAATGTGGTGACCACGGCCCATGTGAGGGCAGCCAATCAGAAAGGCTGGAATGTGCAGCGTCTCGAGGGTGAAAACTGGGTGAACATCGTCGCTCCTTCGGTAATGCGTGGCGACGTGAACGATAATGGCCAGGTGGACATCAACGACGTGACGGTGCTGATCAACTTTGTGCTCAGCGGTGACTCCACTGGCGTCAATCTCGAAGCCGCCAACACTGACCAGCAAGGCGGTGTCGACATCAACGATGTGACCGCACTGATTGCCCGTGTGTTGACCGGATCATGGTAAACATCAGGTTCTAATCCTATACCTGTCAATGAGGAGGGGGCAACGGTGTTGCCCCCTCCTCGTTTTTTCTGTTTTTTATCACATTATTCTTTACTCACGCCATATTTTTGCTATATTTGCACCAAAAACAAGTATATTCTTAAAACATTACGATTATGAACAGGAAACTACTCTTTAAAACCTTTGTCCTTGCGACAGCCTTGTCATGCACCATGGGTGTCCATGCCCACGATTTTGCGGAGCCAGGTTTTTATTACAACATTATCGGCACCAATACTGTTGAGGTGACCTATAACAGCAGCAATCCCGATTACAACAGTTACACAGGCAATGTGTCGATCCCTACCACTGTCACGCATAATGGTGTGACCTATACTGTGACTAGAATTGGTAACTCAGCCTTCCGCAATTGTGACGGATTGACAAGAGTCAGCATGCCCAATAATACGATTACGAAAATCGACAATCACGCTTTTTATAATTGCCCCAATCTGACCAGTGTCAACATTCCTTATTCGGTTACAAGTATCGGCAACTTCGCATTCTATAATTGCCCCAAGTTGACCAGTATCAGCATCCCCTACGGTGTTACATCCCTTGGTTATGATGCCTTGGGCAAGACGGGATTAACCTATGTCACGATCCCCAATTCGGTCACTTATATGGGCAGCGAGATGTTCTATTGTTGTACCTCACTGCAAAAAGTCACTCTACCAGAGTCGATAACCAATTTCGACCTCATGCGTTCATTCAAGGACTGTACGAGCCTCACAAGCATCGTTATTCCATATGGTGTGACCACCATCAAGGCAGATGCGTTCAACGGGTGCACCAGCCTCAAAGATGTGACGATTCCACGCACGGTCACAGCAATTAATCAACGAGCATTCGCTGGTTGTACCGCGTTGACTACCGTGTCATGCTTCGCCATCACACCACCCAGTTTGTATGACAATAATGTCTTCCCAAGCGAGGCCTACAGCAATGCTAAACTCCAAGTGCCGAGTGCTGTGCAAAGTGCTTATCGGGCTGCTGACGGATGGAAACTGTTCAACACCATCAACGGAGTGGACTATGACTTCGTCCTGCATAACCTCAAGTATGCCATCACGAGCAGCACAACCGTTAAATGCGTCGGCCCAACGCTTAATTCGCCATCTGGCTCATGGTACATTCCCGAAACCGCCCTTGGCTATGACGTGACCGAAATCGGACAGCAGGCATTTCTTAATTGTAGTAATATCACCAGCATACAAATTGGCTCCAAGGTCAAGAAAATCGGTCTTGCGGCATTCTATGGCTGCAGTGGCTTGACGACGATGACCATTCCTGACGCAGTCACCTATGTCGAGGGAATAGCGTTCATGTATTGCACTTCGTTAGAATCAGTCACCATCGGCAAGAACTGCCGTTTCAGCAATGACGCCGGTTGGTCTCTGAACATATTTCAGTATTGCAGCAACCTGAGGTCCATCACCTGCTTGAGCAAGGACGCATGGGAGTTCCATGAACCCATGTTTGATGCGAGCACCTATGAAAATGCGGTATTATGGGTTCCAGCCAAGGCCGAGTCTAACTATTGGCATACCGACTTCTGGAACAAATTCACCAACATCAAGGGCATCTACAACAGCCTGGACGATGTGCTCAACGCCGAAGGCGGCAACCTCCACTTCACAACGAGCAGCGATTATCCATGGGTTATGGCGATGGACGACAATGGCGATGTCTATGCCAAGTCGGGCAATGGCGGCGTCTCCAGTAGCACATCAATCCTGCAAACCACCGTCACCGTGGAAGAGGGCACCAGGTTGCTTGTCACCCTCCGTGCCCGCGGCGAGCAAAGCAGCAGCAGCGGCACTATTTATGACGAATGCCGTTGCGAAGTTGACGGCGTTAAAATCTATTCGTATGGCGTTTTATTGCCCACTAGTTGGGGCGTCAACTGCCATATTTTAAGCGCCGGCACCCACACGATTACCTGGAGTTACACTAAGGACAGCAGCGTCAATCCCGAGGGTGACTACTTCGGCATCATGGAGGTGGAATTGGAAGCACCCGAATTCATCCGTGGCGATGTGAACAATGACCTTGGTGTCGACATCAACGATGTGACAGCCCTAATCAGCTTTGTGCTGACGGGTGACTCCACCGGCATCAATATGGAAGCTGCCAATGCTAACCAGACAGGCGGTGTCGACATCAACGATATCACGGCACTGATCAACTTTGTGTTGACTGGAACCTGGTAAACA
>Ga0310695_10004168_pt1 | contig 27127 bp, 21 predicted proteins | sample RumenRJG_04DNA_FD_203882 | JGI IMG/M metagenome (GOLD analysis project Ga0310695, IMG submission 203882) | Bovine rumen microbial communities from Lethbridge, Alberta, Canada - RJG_04 (v2) (version 2) | ecosystem: Host-associated > Mammals > Digestive system > Stomach > Rumen | place: Canada... | reverse complement strand
AATCTCTGTGTCGGAGTTAATTACAACCCCAGCCATTATAACCGTACCCTTACCTATTTTCACTCTTCTGCCAATCACCGCATCAGGGTGAATTAAAGTAATAGTATCTATATTTTCCTGGATTTTTTTTCTAATTATTGCATTTCCAATCGCTACTATCTTATCTCCCTTTAAATCATTGGCCTTTTGAGTCCTTCCTATCACTGGAAAACCGGCGCATTCTGTATTTGTCTCATTGTCATCCAAAAAAACAATATCATTATATCCATTTTTTACAGCTATATCCGCTATTACCTTTCCATGTCCACTGGCACCTATTATTATCAACCTGTTCATTTCGGCGCCCTCCAGGATGCGTTTACACCTTCTGGTGTACCCATAAATTCTTCCATGGTTACAGATGATTCAGAACTGATTCCCTCATGCGAAAGAACAGTCTTTATAGTATCTAAAACAATCTTGACATCATTAATGAAAGTTACGTTCTTTGTGTACCAAACATCCATTGCAAACTTATCCTCCCAGCACACATTATTCCTTCCGTGTGCTTGAGCATAACCAGTTAACCCAGGTCTTACATCGTGTCTATGATGCTGTTCTTCATTATACCTTTTCAAATATTGAACCAGTAATGGGCGGGGTCCAATCAGTGACATATCACCCCTCAGAATGTTAAATAATTCCGGAATTTCATCTATCGATGTCGATCGCAATAAGGCGCCAAATGGCGTAAGCCTGTCTGCATCTGGCAGAAGCGCTCCTTTTTCATCTCTTTCATCTGTCATGGTCCTGAATTTAATTAGTTTAAAGATAATCTCATCTTTGCCAGGCCTATCTTGAGTGAATAATACAGGGGACCCTAATTTGATCCTTACAAGCAAGGCCGTCACTGTCAACACCGGACTTAAAACAATCGTAGCTGTACTTGCACAAAAGAAGTCCAGTGTCCGTTTCACATACTTCTCATAAAAACCCTGCCTGTGGCCGGTTTCCTCATCCGTCCTCACTTCCATCGCATTTTTTATTGCAACACCCGCAGTGAGCACGGTGATGCCTCCCAATATTCCGCCTATTACTTTCCTGATCTTGCTCACGTCAGAATCTTCTCCCACTTTTCTAATCAAATACTGCCATTGCCGAAGTCAGCTATTCAAAACACTTCCTTATTACATCGATTATTGCGGCTTGTTGTTCAGGTGTCATCTTGTTATCACTTGGCAAGCAGAGGCCTCTGTTGAAGATGTCTGCTCCGACATCGATCATGCCTGTTTCATTTATATAAGCATTGCTTCTTGCTCTGCCGTTGCCATTTGCCGTTATGAACGGATTCATCCTATAAATCGGCTGCATGTGCATTGGCTTCCATATCGGTCTGCCCTCTGCATTGAGTAAGGCAATTGCTTCAAGGATTTCTGTCGGGCAGCTTTTTCCTGCCTCAGGGATATAGAGAGCATCTTTTTCCCCTCTGACCTGTCTGCACATTGCGTCTTTATCTATTATAATACTAGAAAGCCAGAAATTAGGTTCTGCTTTACTCTCATCATACGGATTCATCTGCACGGGGAGATTTTTCAGCCCTTCTTTGTACCTTTTATATATTGCCTTCTTTTGAGCAATATGCTCCTCAAGATACGGATACTGTCCTCTGATAACTCCGGCTATTACATTACTCATACGATAGTTGTATCCTAGTTCCTCATGTTGATACCATGCGGCATCCTCTCTGCTCTGAGTACTCCATTTGCGCACCTTATTGGCATCATCCTTGCTGTCTGTAAGGAACATGCCGCCTGCAGAACCAGTGATAATCTTGTTCCCATTGAAAGAAATCGCATTGAAGTCACCAAATGCACCTGTTTGCTTACCCTTATAAGTTGCTCCAAGAGACTCAGCTGCATCTTCAACTATCAGCGCTCCGTACTTATCGCATATAGCTTTGATTTCATCTATTTTTCCCGGCGTTCCATATAAGTGAGCAACAACTACGAGTTTTACTTCCGGATAGATCTCAAATGCTTTTTCCAGCGCAACCGGATCCATATTCCACGTGTCATATTCTGTATCTATGAATACAAGTTCTCCACCTTCATATGCAACAGGATTTACTGTAGCATCGAACGTCATATCTGAGCAGAACACTTTGCGGCCTTCAAGTGCTCCATGTCCCACTTCCGGTTGTCCATACAGATGTTCTCCGGCAAGCTTGATCGCAAGATGCAGTGCTGCAGTTCCGGCTGATAATGCTACAGAATAGCCACAGCCTATCTTTTCACAGGTGATTCTCTCTACTTCATTAATATTGGCTCCTACAGTTGACATCCAGTTGGTTTCATATGCTTCCTGCATATACTTAAGCTCTTCTCCATGCATAGTCGGCGATGCCAACCATAACTTCTTTTCAAATGGGGTGACTTTATTTGTTTTGTTATAAGCCATTGTTCTGCTCCTTAGTCCCTGTCTATCTACTATTCATTTAGATTATCCTGCACTCTTCCTGAGTATGTTTTTCTGCTTGTTGTTGCACCAGGCTCTCTTGGGCTGTAGGTCGGGCATATAGCTTTGATGTCCTTTCGGATGTCTGCCATATTGTCTTCTGCCTTATCAATTAACCAATCAAGATCAGCTAGGAACTTGCCCTCGTCTATTTCTATTGGTTTTCCAATATGTATCTTTTTGTTCTCGGTCTCCTGCAGACCTTCTTCGTCCATTAGCAACTCTTCATATAGTTTCTCTCCCGGCCTGAGTCCAACGACATCTATCTTGATATCTTCTTCAGGTACAAAGCCCTTCATTCTTATGAGATTGCACGCCAGATCATATATCTTGACCGGCTCTCCCATATCCAGGATAAATATCTCTCCTCCCTGGGCCATAAGACCTGCAGTAAGCACAAGAGACACTGCTTCCGGGATCGTCATGAAGAATCTTGTGATCTCTCTGTGCGTAAGTGTCACCGGTCCGCCAGCATCGATCTGCTTGAGGAAAAGAGGTATTACCGACCCATTGCTTCCAAGTACATTTCCGAAACGTACCGCCACGAACTCAGTATTAGAACGACGATTATATGTCTGTACTATCATCTCGCAGATACGTTTAGTTGCACCCATGACATTAGTCGGACGAACAGCCTTATCTGTAGATATCATTACAAATCTCTTCACTCCATATTTATCCGAAAGCTTTGCAAGATTAAGTGTGCCAAGGCAGTTATTTTTGATAGCCTCATTAGGCGAAGTTTCCATGAGTGGAACGTGCTTATGAGCTGCTGCATGATATACGATATCAGGTCTGTATTTTGCAAAAATGGTATCCAGTCTGTCATAATCCCTTACAGATGCTATAAGCACTTCAATATCTACATCCGGATAATATCTTCGTAGTTCCATCTCAAGCTCATATGTAGTGTTTTCATATATATCTACTATGACCAGCTTCCCTGGGCTATTCGCAACTATCTGTCTGCAGAGCTCAGACCCGATTGATCCGCCACCGCCGGTGACCATTATCGTCTTATCCTTAACGAATGATTGTAGCTCTGGATTCTTGATAATAACAGAGTCTCTACCAAGCAGATCCTCATAGTTTACATCTCTGACAGAAGAGCTAATCGACTCAGTCAATGTACTGGCTATAGCAGGAAGTCTTCTTACCCTTGCGCGCGTCTCCTTGCATATACCTATCAAATCTCTGATCTCAGTCGGGGATGCTGATGGAATTGCAATTACTATCTCGTCTATTCCATATTTATCAGCAGCATCTATGATTTCATTTCTGTCGCCAATGATTGGAACATTCAGAAGACTCTTACCTTTTTTCTGAGGATTATCGTCGATTATACACGCAACATTTATCCTTCGCCTGCTCATCTGATATTCCTTAATCAGCATGGTTGCTGCTGCTCCACCACCTATGACCATGACATTATACTTATCACCGGTCTTGTTTCGGCTTCTTTCAACGCCTCGTATAGCACGGATAGAGAATCTTGATGCGCAAAGCAGTATCAACAGCATCATAAAATCGAAAGGATAGAAGCTTCTGTACATATATATGCCGAGAATCATCCTGTAAATAATATAGATAACTTCTGTAATGACTGCTGACTTGAGGCAATCATACATTTCGTTAACGCTTGCATATGTCCAGACTCTGTTATACAAACGTAGAATGGAATTTACGAAGAGGAATATAAAGATGTCCAAGGGGAGACATTTCACCGTGGAATCAAGAAATATAGGCAGTCGATCGATATCGAATAGGCCAAACCTAAATACATATGCGGATATCGCACTGATTATCACAATGAAGATATCTATTATTACAAACACTACTATACTAGTTCTCTTTTTTACTTTCATATTGAATAATTAAAGAATCAATTATAAACCTATGACTTCGAATGTCATATAGTCAACAGCCTCAAGCATTCCGATTGTTTTTTATGTCTAGTCAATAAAACATAATTCTATATATTATATCATAAATAGCTCTACAAGCACTACTGCAGTAACTATCACCGTGTGTTCACTAATTATTACATCTTTTTTTTACTTATCTATTCAATATTTTAGCATATCTAGCCACACTACTGTGTTGTTTGGCTGAATAGATATATGTTACATCTTTTTATTATGTTGATTTTACTCTACATTATGTTATACTTTTGAGAATCATACAACCTAGAAAAGGACTCCGAATTTATGGAAAGATGCACGCCATTGATTAGTCTTATTATTCCCGTTTTTAATGTACGCCCTTATCTTAAACAATGCCTTGAAAGTGTTATAGGGCAGACATACACCAATCTAGAGATTCTTATTATCGATGATGGCTCAACTGATGGAAGTGGTTACATATGTGATGAGTACGCATTAAAAGATGCGCGCATAAAAGTTTTTCATAATAGTAATCAAGGGCTTTCTGCTGCTCGTAATTATGGGCTAGATCATAAAAGTCATCTGTCTGAGTATGTTGCTTTTCTTGATAGTGATGATTGGTTGGACCCGGTAGCTATACAGACCCTTTTTGAAGCAGCATATCAAAACCAAGCAGATATCGTTTGTTGTAGGTTTTATTATGAATTTATTAGTAGCAGCATCCCTAACATCAATCTTAGCCAACCATTGGTAATGGCTAATAATCAAGCTCTTAAATCTTATATATGTGAGAGCAAAATCGGTAGTATATCATGGAACAAGCTTTATAGAACAGGACTCTTCGCTTCTGTTAGGTTTCCGCAGGCAAGAATCTACGAAGATGTTGCAACAATCTATAAAACCATTATCGCAGCATCTAAATTAGTTGTCGTACCGGATATACTGGTACATTACAGGATGCGTAAAAACAGCCTTTCACAATTGCGTACATTGAAAGCTCTGGAAGATCGTTGGAACGCAAATCGTGAAAGGTTCGAGGCTTTGTCCATAATCGCTCCAGATAATGAATGTTATCAGAATTTAGTCGGAGAATGCATAAATGATATTGGTTATATGTGGAGATGGTATTATGGCTTTAGTATTTCTGAACGGATTGATGCTAATACCTGCTTAGATGAAATGCAAGCTTTCTCAAGTAGGCACTTTGATGAAGTATTATTTACTCGGTCATATTCTAAGTACCAAAGATTTTCCGCTCTGGTTTCCAGATCAAGAAACCCTATTCTAATGAGAGTTCTATACTGGGTTACAAGAACTCTAAAACTAACACAAAACAATAAATTCCCCCTATAGAATCGAGTAGAGTATTTTGAAGAAACCTTTCACTTATCCTGTTTTATGTAGCTCCGTCTTATATGCTATCTAATATTTCTATATTATCCATTCACTTTTTTTCTTTGATTTGTTTAACAATTGGTGTTTTCCTTATTTTTCCTTTCTTTACTTAACATATTTAAACATCTTTATCCACTTCTTTATGCTACACTGTTTTTTGTAATACTATGCCATTCTCTTGAAGGATCTCGGACTTTATTGTAAATAATCAGCTGGGTCAGGGCATGTTTTTTGAAGCTCCTGAGCAGGAGGGCACCACTAATGAAATCTGACAATCATATTAATCATATAAAACGGATATCCGCAGTGTTTCTGGCTCTGATGCTGGCAGTCACAACTGTACTCCCGGCACTGTCTTCAGATACTGCTGCCGGTTTTGCATCAGGATTCTCTGTCTTTGCAGCTTCCGGTGAGCAATCGGAAAAGCATTCTACCGATATCTACGGCTATCCGACCGTTATAAACAAAACTTACAAAAAAACTGTCAAGATCAGTGCGACTGTCACTCCGGCAAAAGGCCGCAAGGTCATGCTGCAGAGATACAGCACGTCAACTGACAGCTGGAAAACCATAAAAACGGTCACCACCAAGAGTTCAAAAACTGCAAAGGTCTCGTTTTCCATCCCGAAAAAGCAGAGAAAGAAGACAACTTCAGTGTGGCGCCTTTACGTGCCTGAAACCGGGAAATATGCCGAGGCTATCAGCAGCAACATTACTGTAACGACCCGCAACCTCAAGAGCTATAAGCTTTCAGCCAAAGCCGCATGCATTTATCGTATCGACGGCAATGGCACGGGTACTCTTATCTATACCAAGAACTCCGATACTAAGCGCGCTCAGGCTAGCACTACCAAGCTGATGACAGCGGTACTCCTGCTTGAGAGTGGGCTGCTTGAGACCACAACAACGGTATCCTCACATGCTGCATCTACTCCGTGGAGCGCCGGCAAGATGAAGAAAGGTGATATTTATAACACTCACGATCTGCTCTACGCGATGCTGCTGCCGTCCGCAAACGATGCAGCTACAGCCGTAGCAGAGAGAGTCGGCGGAACTGAAGCGAATTTTGTCAGCATGATGAACGCCAAAGCCAATGCTATGGGCTGGACCAAAACACATTTCTGCAATCCGCACGGTCTCGATGCCAATGGTCATTACACTACAGCTGTTGAACTTGCCAAGTTGACTGCCTATGCCTATACCTTCCCTGAAATAAGGGAATGCTGGACAACTAAGTCCAAGACCATCAAGGCCCTGAATGGAAAAAAGAAAAAGTGGAACCTCTGGTCCACCAATTCAATATTCGGCTATGTCAGCAATTTCCTCGGCGGTAAGACCGGAACCGAAGACAACGCCGGCTGCTGCTTCACCGGAGTTTATACTTACGGAGGCAGTACATACGTTACCGTTGTCCTGGGAAGCGGTTATGGATTCTCCCGCTGGAGCGACACCAAGAAGCTGCACTCCTACATCACCAAATACGCTGCAGGCAAGTACTGATACTGTCGCTTAAGCCTCTCACTCTTGACAGTTGCGTATTACTTTAACAAACATACTCAATGCCGCCGGTATACCGGCGGCACTTTCTTATTTTCATAATTTGTTTCATGTACAGAAAAGGGAGCTGCTTTTTCGGCATCTCCCCTTATGACCTGCAACGTATTATACCTGTTCTATTTTTCAAGCAGTCCCTCGATAAAGTCCGCGAGCTGCCCGGTGCAGTTTTCTCTATCTACATCTATATACTTGTCCCTGAACGCTCTCAGCGCATCCAGGTCATAAGGCTCGCCTTTTGCCTCAGAGCCTCCGTCTTTTTCAACCTCTGATTCCGTATTCAGCTCTCTGTCCATAGCAGCTGCGAGCTCTGCAGCGTCCTTATATACGTACTTCGCTATCGTCTCCGATGCAAAATCCATATTGAGCCCGGTCGTCCGGCTGTAGTCATCGATGTCATATGTATATAGGTACATCGGCTTGTCAGCGAGACTCGCCTCCACGACAAGTGATGAATAATCGCTGATCACCACATCGGCAGCAGCGAGCAGGTCGTATGTCGGGATGCCCTCTTCATAAATAATATTGTCCGCCTGTGGCATCTCCGTTTCACCCCTGTAAAGCGGATGAAGCTTTACTATCAGCTGATAACGCTCCGGATCCAAAGCCTCAGCAAGTCCTTTCACATCAGGCATGCTTCCTTTTCGGAAAGTAGGCGCGTACAAAACTATCTTCTTTTCGCTCTGCGCGAGCTCCGGATGCAGAGCATACATCGCTCCGATAGCCCGGTAGCGTCCGTCACCCTGAGTCACATCCAGAATATAGTCGATCCTGGGAAGCCCCAGCTTAACGACTTTGCTCCGGTCTGTCCTGAATGCTTCGGCAAAGTGGTCTGCGGTAACATCGCTCGCACTAATCACGTAGTCATATCCCTTGTGCATGCGCATCAGCTTGGCAGTCCTCTCAGACGTGCCATCTTCACTTCCGACAGTCTGCCAGCCGAATTTCTTGACAGCGCTCAGTGCGTGCCACATCTGGATGACCTTGGTCCTGCGGGTATGAGGCAGCATGCTGACCGGGATGCAGTATGTATCCACCACGACCACATCTGCCTTAACAATAGCGGCCGTCTGTTTCATGACATGCCCAAGATAGCTTGCCGCAGATCCTGAAGACTTGTCCTTGGTAAACAGCTTGGTCAGCACCTCAGTACTGATGCCACGCTTCTTCAGCTCCGCATCAAGCATCGCGATGTCCATCGTCGGCTCATCACTCTCACGGCTTATTATTGCAACCCTGCCTTTTTTCTTCACGTTACAGTCCCCGTTACTTATACTTTTTTAAAAATCATTATCGATTGCTATCGCTCATTCCATTTGCAAAACAGATTGATTCTTTTGCAGTGGGTTGAACAATTAACAGCCTATGGCTCTGTGCCCTCTCCGGCACCGCCATCACCTGAGCCACCGTCGCCGCCATCACCTGAGCCACCGTCGCCGCCATCACCTGAGCCACCGCCGTCATCACCACCGTCATCAGTCCAGCTCGACTCATACTCTCCTATCTTATTGAAATAATCCTCGTCGGAAACACCAAGATCTTCCTCTGCCTGAGCTGCGTCTAGACCCGAATACAGATAATTGAAGACATATATCTTGTGTATCAGTTCCTTCTTCCCGCCTGCATCGCTCTTTGGAATGTATAGTATTCTTGTGTGATTAGGATTATCCTCCTTAGTATCTGCCTTCTCCGCATCCGACTCATTCCCGAATACTACGAGAAAATCAGGGTTCTTTCCCTTGGACAATCCGCTGTCCTGAAGGAATGAATCATTTTTTCCGTCAAGACTCTTGTAGCTGTATTTATCTGCGGCCTTGACGCTGTCGGCAAGCTGGGCTTCCCAATAGCCTTTCGAGTCTTCATCCCACACTGCATACAGGGTATGGCTCTGTGTGACCTTGTCTCCGCTGCTGACTGTACTTGTTCCGGACGAAGATGTGCTCCAGCCTTTGAATTTATACTTCGGTCTTTCTGCTTTTGGAAGGCTGCCGTATGTTTCTCCATCTTTAACGGTAAGATTTCCTCCGCCTTCTGTGAAAGTGGCATCAGATCCATTCAGATCGAAAGTAACTGTAAACTCCTGCTTAGTCTCTTCGGTCGGGGTAGTTGGTGTTGTCGGCTCAGTTGGCTTTTTATCTTCGTCCTTCTTTTCCTCGCCTTCTTTCCAGTGGGCGTAGAGGGTGTGGTTCTTCGTTGCGGATACTTTGGTGGATGATGTTACTTTTTTGCCTTTATCGTCATCTTTTTTCGTGAACCAGCCAGTGAAGGTGTATCCATCTCTTGTCGGTGTTGGAAGTATGCCGTACTTGCCGCCATTTCTGACTGCGATCGACTTGGTCTTGCACTTGCCACCGTTAGGGTTGAGAGTAACAGTGATAATAGTGGTAGTCGTCCGCTTTACGATCCTTCTGTTACCGGTTGTTGAATTTGAACCTGTCGTATTGGCCTGAGGCGGATCACTGTCATCGACATCTTCCTCGTAGTCATCAGGCTCATAGTCTTCGAGGGCCTCTCCATCATCGCCGTATTCGTATTCCTCTTCCTCTTCAGGATTGCCAAGCCCGGTAAACACAGGTTTCTTTGCAGTAGTAAGGTCGAGTTCTTCACGCCTTGAATCGTATTCTTCCTGCATGAAACCACCGTCATCATACATGACGTTGTTCACTTCGCTGTTGTTGGTGATCCTGGTCCTGCAGCCGCACAAAGTCAGCATCAGTACGAATACTGCTGCGATGCATAATATTTTCAATATCCTGCTGCCTGATCTTGTTTTCATTTTCCGGTTTCTTTCTTTATATAATTATTGCTTACAGAGCATATTTCACTGTGTTGCGTATCTTTGCACCGATGTCACTCTTATCTGTGATCATCTTGATCGTGTCACTCAGGAAGCCCTTCATCTCGCCTCTTCTGTCCTCAGTCATCTCGTGATCGCTGTATGCTGCTTCTTTCCACAGTTCATACATGCCAGTATATCTTTCTGCATATTGCTCAGATACATCTGCACGGATCATCGGAGTCAGTGACGCAAAATTCTTGCCCGTCACATCGATGCCGGCAGGCTGGAGCCATCTGACTGCATATGGGAACATCGCAACAATGGCTTCTCTAGGATCAGTGCTGTCGATACCTGCACGGTTCTCTGCCTGCCGCTTTCTGAGCCTCTTCATGAAGATCCATCCGGCTGCACCCAGTGCTGCAAGTATCAGTACAGCAACGATCACTGCTGCGATCCACTTATTCTCGGCAAGGAAGCCCCCGTCGTTGTTTTGATTCTCCTGTTCCTGCTGGTCTCGCAAAGTATCCAGGTCGGTATTGCCGAGCTGATTCGTTCCGCCATCAAGATAAGATGAGCTTAGTGCAAAACGGTCTCTGAAGTTCTCATCCGCTCTTGATATCATGTAGCTTTCGCCCGGATCGATCAGCGCTATCGCGCCGAAAACAATTGCTACTGCCAGCAGCACGGTCACCGATGAAACAAAGCTGCCTCTTGAGAGGACGAATGCCAGCGCTGCAGCCAGCACTGCAATGCAGATCCACGACGGGATGACACCGTAGTATGCAAAAGCAATCATGCAGAATCCGGCAAAGACCATCGCCACTATCCTTCTTATATTAGCTGACGGCAGAGCTGTGAGCAGTCCCAGGAGCGAGGAAGCCCATATAAGAGCTACCTGCATACATAAGTCAGGGTTATCCTGGCCTGTTGATCCTATGTCGAACCTGCTATAGATATAGGCCTGCTCTGCTTCAGCGATATCATAGAACTGGTCCATTATAAGACCGCATCCGTTTCCGATATATTTCCGGAATATCACGAGCGTCGCTATGAGTGCCACAGCCATCACAGCACCGATATACAGCTGGATCTTCTCCTTCTCAAATGTACCCAGCTCTGCAAGGATCATGTATACCGCAAAACCCGGCAGTATGAAGAGGAGCAGCTCCGGTGACTCACCGGCCATCAGGAGCAGAGCAAGAGGTGACAATACGATCAGCGCCGAAGCAATATTGAGCGGCAGATCTTTCGTCCATTTCTGCGGTCCTTTTTCCTTAGTGAGACATCTGATTATAGGCTCTGAGTTCCTTACATTTACAGAAAAGCCATCATCATCCGGCATAAGAATGCTTGCTGCCGAATCAGGGATAACGACTTCTGCTTCTCTGGAAGCCATTTTTGAGGAGAACCGCTCCTTTAAAGAAGCAGACCCTTTGCCCTCTCTTTTGGTCTTTACCTTGCCGAGGCCCTTGACTGCAGCATCAGCACTTCCGGTCATGTCGAAGACCGGGCCTTCCGGCTGCATGTCTTTCTTATTCTTTTTTACACTTGGTACTTTTATCTTCACTGATTTATATATTTTCTCCGCCTGTTTCAAAGCGGCACTCTTATGTATCGAATATTCCCGGCTCTATATATATAGATACAGAAATACGGGTCAGTGTTGCAGATTATTTTGCGAACCATGCTATAGTTCTCTCATCACGGGAACTATATCTCTATTCCTGCAAGGTCGTCCTTATATGTCTTGGTTTCAAATCCTACTGTTGTAACATTGTTCTCTGTCACGGAGCCCTCTTCACCGTAGACAAGGACAGTTACAAGGCATCCGTTTCCTATGGCGTCGATGCCCTCAGGTATCATAGATCCGACGAAAATGATGTGAGCATATCTGCTTTCGGATATGTCTCTTTCTATCCTGCCAAAAGCGCTGTGCATAATAGCCGGTACAGCAAGATACTCGTCGGCAGCCGCTGTAAAGTCGGTATCCTCTACGACCTTCCTGATAACGGCTTTGCCGCTCACCGGATCTGTCCAGCCTATTGCAAGACCTGAACTGTTTTGTCTGAGCGTTTCGACAAGTGAGACGAATACCGAGGCGACTGTTTCAAGTGCGATCGGATCCTGGCTTATCTCATGTCCCGTATCAAGAATGACGAGGAACTGATCGGTTATCGGGTTGCCAAGTTCCTTGACAAGGATCTTATCCAGCTTTTCTGAAAGCTTCCAGTGGATATTCCTGACCGGGTCTCCCGGAACGTATTCCCTGATGCCTCGTACTTCGCCGGGATCATTTCCACGGCGGCTGTATGCCGACCTGTCGCTTTCGAGCATTGCGGCATCACTTCCGTAAGTGAGCTGCATCTCATAGATCTCAGGCATTATCGTGATGTATTCCTTGTCCCTGCAGATGACCTGCTTGCTCGAAAGCTGCAGAGGGTCAGTCAGCATAGCTGAAGACACGGAGATCTCATATCTGCCGGCGTGTTTTGGCATCACTTCGAGGTCGATCTCCTGAGTGCTCTTAGGACGAGGCGTTTTGCTTATGATGTAGCTGTCTGCTTCGCCGGTCCTGAGGTTGGTACATGTGACCTCGGCCTCTACTGTTGAAAGCGGTATAAAGTCAGGGTTTTCTATGCGGACTCTGATCACCGGATTCTCCCCGGTCTGCGGCGCCCTCTCCATGGATATCCTGAAGTTTTTGCCCGAGAGAGCAAGCAGTCCGATCGAAGCTGCCGGCATCACAATAAGCGCTGCCAGCAAAGCCAGTGTCACAGACTCATTATCGAAAAAATACAGTATCAGAGCTGAGAGTATCAGCAGGATGCATACTATTCTTCTTTTCAGCATCTGTCAGTCTCCGGACTCCTTCTATACTCCGTACGGTGTTTTTACATTGGAGATGATCTGCTGCAGCACATCATGAGCTGTAAGGTTGGCAGCTCTCGCCTTCTGTGTGAGAAGGATCCTGTGCTCGCAGACATCGAAGAACACGTCTCTGATGTCTTCCTCAGTGACATAGTCCCTGCCGCTCATAAGAGCGCATGCCTTGGCCATATGGCTTACAGCGATAGCACCTCTCGGGCTGATACCGAGATCGATAAGGCTGTTGGCACGGGAAACGGAAACGAGGTCAGTTATGTATCCGACGAGCTCGTCCTTGATAGTGACCTGCAGAACTGCTGCCTGCATGGTGCGGACTGCGTCTGCACTGATGACCTTCTTTATCGATGCATAAGGGTCAGCAGTCTGTCTGCCCTGGATAATGCCGATCTCGCTGTCTCTGTCAGGATAGCCGATGGCGAGTTTTACGAGAAATCTGTCCATCTGAGCATGCGGCAGTACCTGTGTACCGGCTGCGCCGACCTGGTTCTGAGTAGCGATGACGATGAATGGGTCAGGCAGCTTGTGTGAGTTACCGTCGACGGTGACCTGCTTTTCTTCCATTGCCTCGAGGAGAGCAGCCTGGGTCCTGCTGGATGTACGGTTGATCTCGTCTGCCAGCAGCAGATTGGTATCATTGATGACTCCCGGTACATAAACAAGCGACTCGCTGTCTCTGTTGAAAATGGAAAAGCCAACGATATCCGATGGCAGTACATCCGGAGTGAACTGAATTCTGTTGTAGTTCATGCCGAGTGTTTTTCCGAGTGCGACCGCGATAGAGGTCTTTCCTACGCCCGGTACGTCGTCAAGCAGTACGTGACCGTTGGCAAGCACTGCCATAAGCACCTTACGAATGACATCATCCTTACCGATGATGACCTTTCCCATCTCTTTAGTAATCAGATCTGTAGCCTGATGAATAGCCTGAACTGTTTTTTCCTGCAATTTGATTGCCTCCTGTGTGATTGTTAGTTTAAAAATCCTATCTATTAATTATACATATCTGAACACAATAGTTCTATATGCGATTACCACCGAACTGTCCGTGTTTCTCCCAAAATGCTGAATGAGAGATTCCCGGTTTACTTCTGGATTATTACCGGTGTACCGATCCTGACCTTGTTGTACAGCTTCCTTGCTGTAGACGGTCTGAGGTTGACACATCCATGTGAGCCGTTGGACTTATAAGTCTTGTGATTATTGAACTGCCTTGAGGATCTCCAGCTCGCATCATGCATGCCGTACGATGAACCGTAGAAAGCCATCCAGTATCTTACAGTGACATCCCAGGTAGCCCCGGTGAGTCTGACGTTCCTTCCTTTGCTTCTGACCTTGAATATTCCGGTCGGGGTGCTGTATCTGCCCGGCTTTCCTGTAACTACATCAGATTTCAGGACCTTCTTGCCCTTTCTGTAGTACCATATGGTCTGCTTCGAGATATCTATCAGGATAAACGTTTTGTATTTTGCCTTATAATATGCAAGGCCGCTGATCGTTCCATCCTTGTTCGTCGTATATGTATTGCCTTTTCTGTCTTTAAAGGTCCCTATCACTACAGCGCCGTACGCATCCATATAGTACAGCTTACCTTTGATGGTATTGAAGCCCTTCCTCGCCGGTTTTTTCTTTTTAGTAAAATAGAATTTATGGCCGCCGGCTCTTACCCACTTGTTTTTGGTGTTCTTGCTGATGCTTTTGGTATACACGCCGTTTTCATCGAAGTAACACCACATCGTGGTTGTTGTATTGTATGCTGTCATCTTGTGCCAGCCAAGATACATCTCGCCTGCAGCATTAAAATAATATGTGTTGCCGCTTTCGGTGACCCACTGATTGTATGCCCTTAGTTTTGGGATCGCCTGTGTTTCAGATGCTCCGCAGCTGCAGGTACGGGCCTGAAGCCCTTCTCTGGCATATGAAGGCTGCTCGATCACAGTCCACTCACCGTAACTGTGGACATGTTCCGCATCATCGACTGTCCCTTCGCCGGTCAGCGCATAAGCCGCCGGGACCGACGTCAGAGTAAGTGTCAGCATCAGCATCAGTGCTATTATTCCGGAACCAATTTTCTTCATTATATAAACACCACCTTTTATAGTACGTCGTATCAGCTTTTCTGCTCGTACTATAATCCTGTTACAGCCTGTCTGAATCGAGCACTATCGTAAACGGTCCGTCGTTTAAGAGCTCAACTTCCATGTGTTCCCCGAACGATCCCTTCTCGACCACCGGAACTCTCTCTTTGCAGCGGGCGATTATGTATTCGTAGAGAGCATTTGCCTTATCCGGCGGTCCGGCTTCTACGAATGATGGTCTGTTGCCCTTCTTGCAGTTGGCATACAGTGTGAATTGGGATACCAGAAGGAGTTCGCCGCCCACATCAGCAAGTGACAGATTGGTCTTGCCCTCTGCATCTTCGTTGATGCGGAGCTTGATCATCTTGTCTACCATCTTATCTGCGATGGCTTCGTCATCAGCCTCGCATGCACCGATAAGCACCATGTATCCGCGGCCGATCTTTCCTACTATTTCATTATCTACTTTGACGGATGCGTGCTGCACCCTCTGTATTACAAAACGCATTTTTGCTCCTGTCCTGACGCGGAGGTGATCCGGCGCCCATTATCTAGTGCCTTGAGGTTATTTCCCGTATCCCTGCGGATTGGTGCTCTGCCATTTCCAGGCATCGCGGCATATCTCATCAATACCGCGCTTTGCCTCCCAGCCGAGTACTTCTTTTGCCTTATCTGCATTGGCCCAGCTGTCCTGAACATCGCCCGGGCGCCTTGGTCCGATCTCGTACTTGACCGGGTTCCCGCATGCATCACCGAAAGCTTTTACCATATCGAGTACGCTGTATGGATTGCCGGTACCTAGGTTGAAGACCTCAGTGCCTCTGTGCTCAATTGAATATTCGGCTGCTTTGACATGGCCCTCAGCCAGGTCCATGACATGGATGTAGTCTCGTCTGCAGGTCCCGTCCGGCGTGTTGTAGTCATCACCGAAAACTGTAAGGTGATCGCGCCTTCCGACTGCTACCTGCGAGATATACGGCATCAGGTTGTTCGGGATGCCCTGAGGATCTTCGCCTATAAGGCCGCTCTCATGAGCTCCGACCGGATTGAAGTATCTGAGCAAAACTACCGACAGCTCTCTCGGCCTTGCTCCATCGCTTGCACCGGATCCTGCGTGAGATTTTGCCCACTCGAGCACTTCCTTCTCGCTTGCATACCATGCATCTCTTAATATCTGTTCCTGCATCCACTTTGTCCATCCGTACGGATTAGTGCATGCACCTTTTGGCATTGTCTCAAGGAACGGCGGAATGTTGTCCTCTCCGTAAACAGTAGCCGAGCTGGAGAAAACGATATTGCTGAGGCCGAGCTCTTTCATGCATTCGAGCAGGGTCAGCGTTGTATCTATATTATTGCGATAATACTCGGTCGGTTTTTCGACTGACTCTCCGACTGCTTTAAGCCCTGCAAAATGTATGATACAGTCCGGCATCTCTGTACTGAGGATCTTAAGCATCGCATCCTTATCTGCCACGTCAGCCTCATAGAGCGCGACTGTTTTGCCTGTTATCTGCTCCACCCTGCGGATAGCTTCAGGCGAGCTGTTGTAGTAATTGTCGACCACCGCAACTTCATGTCCTGCCTCGAGCATTGCAACTGCAGTATGTGAGCCTATATATCCGGCTCCTCCCGTGAGAAGTGTTCTCATTATTCGTCCTCCGCCAGTTTATTCCCTGCGTACAGGGAATTTGATTATATTACATCTTTATTGTAATGTGTGAAGAATTGTGAAATTTACAGTATTTTCACTGCCTTCTGTCGAAATATTATTATACTGCAAATGGCACCGTCGTGCTATAATTACGGCGTCAAATAATTATGCGGAGGTCAGCTATGAACGTTTTTAAATCACTTCCCAAGCTGCTGAGCTTTTACATCGGAGCCAAAGGATACGGCAAAAACATCCCGGAGATCGAGCGTCTGCGTGCTGCAGGCGACATTGAAGGCGAAAAAGAGGCGATCCGCAAGGGTCAGAAAGAATTCATCGAGTGGACTGCTCCGAGGCTGGGATTGACATTTGAGGTCACCGGCGAGGAAAACATACCGACCGAAGGCACCTATATGGTGTATTCCAACCATCAGAGTTTTGCGGACGTTTTTGCGCTGATATGGCTGTTCAAGGACCGCCGCCAGATGGGGTATGTTGCCAAGGAAGAGTGGCGAAAATACAAGGTCCTGTACAATGCGATCGAATACACTCGTTCGATATTTCTCGTAAGAGGTGACAGCCGTGAAGCAGTAAAATCTATTAAAGAAGGCACCGAGCTGCTTAAACAGGGTTTCGCTCTGGTCATCTTTCCTGAAGGTACCCGCTCACAGTGTCACGAGATGGGCGAATTCAAAGCAGGTGCTTTCAAATTCGCAGAAAAGGGAAAAGTTCCTATACTGCCGATAACGCTGGACGGCGGCTATACGCTGTTCGAAGAAAAGAAGACCTGGCAGCCCGCACACGTCAAGATCACCGTGCACCCTCTTGTCCACATCGAGCAGATGGACAAGCATGCGCAAAAAGAAGCCGCTGCTCAGATCGAGCAGACCATACGATCTGCACTTGACTGATGCTCAAAATGGAGTATCCATGTTTTTCACAACAACTTTTACAGGCCCGCTTCAGCGGGTCTTTTAATATTCTTTAAGCTAAGGCTTTCTTAAAGGATCTTCAGAAAATACGGTCTTTTTGCGTGATAGAATTGATTTACTCGAAAGAAGCATTTGTTATATAGCAATCGCTATTTTGGAAAAAATATATCAAGGGAATAAGCGCTATGAAAATCAACAGAAACAATAAAGAGAATGCGGCATCATACAGGTCAGGCATACTGAGAACAGCAGCAAGGCTGCTCCTCTGCCTGATGATGGCTTTTGCCCTCATTTTGCCGATGGCTGTACCTGCGGAAGTATCCGCTGCCAGCTCTTCCAAATATACAACTGCCAAGGAGCAGAGTATCAACGCCTACAATGTTTCTTTTAACAGCAAGGTGATCAGCAATAAGCGCCTTGATCTCGTTCCGGGCAATGTGACTACTGTCGGAAAAAGAAAAAGTATAAAGGTGAGCTGGGGTCCGGTCGTGAATCCAGAAGGCATTTCCGGTTATCTTATCCTGAGAAAGGATCTTAACGGCGATACATGGCGTGAAATTGCGACTGTAAAAGCAAAAAAGACCACATATACAGATAAAAAAGCAAAAAAGAAGAATAAGCTTTACTGCTATACTGTTGTAGCCTATAAGAAGGTTGGCAAAAAGCGGATGGTATCCGCACCGTCTTCATCGGCGGGAGCTATGACAACAAGGAGCAAGCTCAAGAATGTTTATGAAGTCAAAGTTTCCAATCTCGCCAACGTGTCATCTATCATGGCTGGTTCATGCGCACAGACTTACCTTAAGTTCCCTAGCAATTACTGTACCAATGTGATCACATGGACGAGCAGCAACAGTGCAGTAGCTAAAGTAGATACAAACGGCCTCGTTACAGGTGTCAGTCCGGGCAAGGCAACAATTTACGCTAAGACTCATACTGGCAGCATCATTTCCTACAACACAGTAATAACCAAGCCCGGCACAGCTCAGGCTATGATCGATACATTCACCGCATGGGTCGGATACAACAGGATCAACGGCTACCAGAACGGTATCATCGATATTTACAATTCGATAACGCCTTGGCCGTCGGGATATAAGATGAAATACAAAGACGCATGGTGCGATGCGACCATCACCGCAGCAGCGATCAAGACAGGCAACGTCGAGAGGATCGGAAGAGAATGCAGTGTTCCAAGACATATCAAGATCTTCCAGAAGCTCGGTATATGGGAAGAGGACGGTACGATCACTCCGAAGCCGGGAGACATCATCGTATACAGCTGGCGTAAGTTCAAGCAGCCTAATAACGCATCTGCATCACACATCGGTCTCGTTGTCAAAGTCGAAGGCAACCAGATCACAGCTATCGAAGGCAACCGCGGCATCGGCGTTGTAGATTACCGCACCATGAAGGTAGGCTGGGGCTGCATCCGCGGATACGCAAGACCTAACTACGCGAAGTAATCTGAATACTTAAGATATTGAGATCTCATTGGCAGAGATTTGATTTACAAAACAAAATGGGGGTTCAATGAATCCCCATTTTGTTGTTCCTCTATTTAAACTGTGACAGTTTAGAGATATTTTACATATAAATTGATAACCTCGATCGCATCATAGTTCTTAGCGATTTTCTTTTTCTTATACTTATATGTGTAAGTATCTTTAGTTTTTACTGTTTTAGGAGCTGTACCGTCAGAATAAGTTGTCTTGGATGTAGTATTGGCAGTTTCTTTCAATACTTTACCGGCCTTATTGTAAGTGTACTTCCAGACGTTGGTGTATGCTGTGGTCTCAGTAACACCCTGATCATTGACCTCTGAGTATGTATCTGAATATGTTTCTTCTATTACTCTGCCCTTTTTGTCATACTTGATGTTGCTGGAGCTATCTGTAGTGACTTCTGCTTCCGAAGAATCAGACGGGGTGACAGAATCACCTTTCAGGTCTATTGTACCGCTCTTTTTATCCTGGATATCCTTATAGTTGATCTTGATCAGTTCTTTGCCGCTGTATACAAAATTATAAGTATAAAGATGTGTTTTCTTCTTTCCCTTTACCGAATAGGTCTTTACTACAGCAGGCATACCGTTCTTGTTCATCTTGACAGTAGTCTTCGCTTCAAGCTTACCCTTTGTGTATGCCTTTAAGGACTTCACATAGCCTTTCTTGTTGTACTTATAGACAGTTTTGCCGTTTTCTTTTCCCTGTTTCCAGGTCTCCTTTGTCATGAAGCCTTTACTGTTATAAGTATATTTTTTTACCATTTTTGTGGTTTTACCGCTCTCATCCTTAGATGTGCTGGTCATCTGTGTTGTCAGATACGCGGTCTTCTTCTTGGCTTTCTTGGACGCCGCACTCGCCTCCTGTGTAAATGCGAACGGGATCGCAAATACAAGAGCAAATGTCAGTGCCAGAGCCATAATGCGCTTTACATGCTTCTTCATATATTACCTCCGTTTAATCCAGGTGCTTAATCATAGATTTCACCCTATCATTTTTATTTTATTAACAAATCGTCTTCTCTTCAATATGCATATCGAAAAATATCACTTTTCATATTCCATTAATGATATGTGATTGCCCCGCCGGACACGATCTGTTCCAGATACTTCTTCAGGACTTTCATCTTTTTGTACTTATACTTCATTACCGTTTTGGTCACGACCTCACTCTTTTTCCCTTTGGCCGGAACTTTAGTTGTGGTTTCTGTGCAAACATCTTCAAGGATGTTACCCACCATATCATAGGTATACTGATGTGTGATCTTATATGTAGTAGTGACCTCGACGCCGGATTCAGTTTGTTTCGATGTCCTTGTATCTGAGATAAGGTTTCCGTATTTGTCATACTTTGCTTTTTCAGATCCTTTCTGAGCTGAGGATGCGCTCTTCACTTTGATGGTTCCACTGGTATTGATACGCAGGTTGCGCCACTTTATCTTTTTGAGTTTCTTACCCTTGTATACAAAAGTCTGCTTATAGATCAGTGTCCTCTTCCTGCCGTTTACGCTGTACTCCTTGCTGGTATACGGCTTTCCATTTTTCATCTTGACCTTGATCAGTCTGAACAGCTTGTTGTTTTTGTTATAGACCTTGCAGGAGGTCATATAGCCTTTACTGTTATATTTGATTTTGTATTTTTCCAGGCCGCCCTTGTTGTTGCTTGTCACATACTTGGTTTTGAAGCCTTTTCTATTATAGGTATTCTTCGTAACAGTAACGTACTTGAGACCACCCGAAACATCTCTTGACAGCGATTCATCGGAAATCAGATGGACTGACACCTTTTTTGATCCTGACTTCTTTGCTGCAGCACTCGCCTCCTGCGTGAAAGCAAACGGAATTGCAGCAGCAAGAGCAAGGGTGAGCACTAGCGCCATAATTCGCTTTGAAAGTGTCTTCATGTTTCCCCCTTTTTCGTTTTACTTCGTTTTTTATGCTCTCACAAAGTCAGTCATTCTGTCAATCTTATGTTTTCTCACCGTCCGAAAACAATTGGATAGACGAACAGAGGAGCCCTCAGGCTCCTCTGCGCATTATTGCGTATTATGTCGTCTCAAGGTCTGCTATCTGAAGAACTTCAGGAACTTTTTAGGAACTTTTACTTTTTTATATTTGTAAAGCATAGTCCATGTTTCTGTGGAAGTGTTGTTTCCAGATTTGTATACTTCGGTAATGACTGCTTTTTTAATATTCTTATGTTTATCATAAGTATATTTATAAGTTGTAGTTGTTACGTTCGAATAAGTTCCATCACTGTCTTTTCCTGTATATGTGCGTACCTCTTTGACAGGATTTCCTTTCTTGTCATATTTATATGTATACTTATTTGTGTCTATATAAGTCTTGCCCTTATCCACATCTGATGTGGCATCACCTTTTTTGTTATATGTGATAACCCATGAATAATCACCGTCAACATACGTTTGCTTTTTTACTTTACCATTCTTATAGTTAGTATATTTATATGTTGAACCTGTCTTCTTTACGTTGTCTTCATAATAATAACGTGTCTGCTCTATTCTGTTTCCTTTTTTATCATATTTGTATGTATACCCCCAGGTATCTATCAGCTTACCGGTTGAATCATACTCTTTTACTGTAGTAACATATCCTTTCTTATTCCGGGTATAGACTTCTTTATCGCCACCAGAATAAATCCTTGTTTTCAGCAGCCCGTTCTTGTCATACTGCATTTTTGTAACTGTGGCGGCTTCTTTACCGTCTTCATCTTTCGCAATCCTGGTCTGCTGTGTAACAACATATTTTGTCTTCTTGGATGCTGCGCTTGCCTTCTGGGTGAACGCTGTGAATGGAACAGCGATAACAAGAGCGAATGTAAGTATCAGCGCCAAATATCGTTTTGCGTGTTTCTTCATAATAGATTTCCTCCTTCTATGCTTAGTAAGCAATAAATAAGCATTCATAAGGTGAGTCTGAAATCACCTTATAATTGATTGTAAGATCTGACAATCTATTGTATTAATTATACTTTGCCATCGATCTATACCAAGGGGAATTAATTGTCGCTTTGTCTGTTTTTATGGATAAAACAAACAGGGGAGCCATTGGCTCCCCTGAATATGGATAATGTGATCCAAATGTCTCAGTCCAGTATGTATTAGCCAAGTGTCAGATATTTCTTGGCGATCTTCATCTTCTTATACTTATATGTACTTACAGAAGTCGTTACAGAAGGATCAATTTTGCTGCCGTCAGATGCTACTGTGGAAGTAGTCTCTGTGCTCTCTTTCTTTAAGATGTTACCTGCGCTGTCATATGTATATTTATTAACTGTCTTATATGTATAAGTATATGTTACTCCGTCATATGTATCAGTATCAGTATTGATCTCTTCAACAATGTTGCCATGCTCATCATACTTTGTGTTGCCGGTATTTGCCGGAGCAGAACCGTTATCTGTCAGGCTGTAAGAACCCTTTGTCTTTTCAATAAGGTCTTTCCATTCAATCTTTACAAGCTTCTTGCCCTTGTAGATCAGCTTCTCCTGATATGTAAGTTTTTTCTTCTTTCCCTTGACAGTATAATACTTTCTGACAGATGGCTTACCTTTCTTCATTGTGACCTTAGTAAGATTGGTCAGCTTACCTTTCTTATTATAGGTCTTGGATGACGTCATATAGCCCTTTCCATTATACTTATATACATCCTTGAAATAATACCCGTCACTGCTGGAATATATGTTCTTGGTCATAAATCCTTTCTTGTTATAAGTATACTTGCTGGAGCTTGTAGCCTTTGTTCCATCTGAATAATTAGTTGTTGTTGCTTCACTGGTAACTTTATAAACAGTTACCTTTCCGGACTTCTTGGATGCTGCGCTAGCTTCCTGTGTAAATGCGAATGGGATCGCGAATACCAAGGCAAAAGTAAGTGCCAGTGACAAATATCGTTTTACATGTTTCTTCATAAAAATACCTCCATCCTTACTTGAAAAACGCAAAAGGCAACGTCCAACCTTGCCTTAAGGAATATTTTAAACTGTAATTATATGTACAACTACAATCTATTATATTGATTATACATTGCTATATATGCTCCCTCAAAGGGAATTAATTGGTCATTTCCTTCCTTTGTTTTGAGTATTTTTTCGCTTAAATAATTAATGCGACAAGCTCACCCTGAGCCTGTCGCATTATGAACACAGATAAAAATATTTACATGTATAAAGTCATAACTATTTGATGCTGAATTTGTATGTAGTGCGAGAGTGAAATTCTTCTCCGCTGTTAAGCACTCCCCCCGGGAAATCTTCACGGTTTACCGCATCCGGCCAGAACTGGGTCTCAAAACACACTCCGGCTCCGGACATATATAAAGCCAGATCCTTACCTACCTCTCCTCCAAGGTGATTGCCGCTGTAGAGCTGCATCCCCGGCAGATCTGTAAGCGCCGTCATCAGGATACCGCTCTCAGCAGAATAGAGCGAAGCACACTTCCTGTATGCACACAGTCCGTCTGCATTCTTCATCGGATGCTCCTCTGCATCGGAAGCTTTTTCATTCCAGCCATTCAGGACATAGTTGTGATCATACCCGCAGCCGATCCTGATCTGTTCATCTTCTGCATGTATATCCGCTCCTATCCTCTTCGGCCTGCGGAAGTCCATAGGAGTGCCGGCTACATCTCTCAGTTCGCCGGTCGGCAGCGACCACTCGTCATTAGGAGTGAACTGATCAGCCTCGATCTGCACGATCTGGTCATAAACTGTCCCGCTGTCGTGACCGCTGAGATTGAAATAGCTGTGATTGGTAAGGTTGAGCGGAGTAGAGATACCTGCTGCCGGCTCGCAGTTTGCAGAATCCGTATTATGATCTCCCGTCACCACCGCGCAGTAATCGATATGCAGCTCATTATCTGCAGTCAGAGTATATGTCACTTCGACGTGCAGGTCTCCCGGGAAGCCCTGATCACCATCCGGACTCTCAAGACAGAAAGTTACTGTATCCCCGTCTAGACTCTCCTGCGCATTGACAGGCCAGCGGTCATTCAGGCTCTCGATCGCGTACTGCTTATAGATCTCATTGGTGTTGATCCTGCCAAAAGGGATCCTTGCCTGCCACAGCCTCTTGCTGTAAGGATCGCGGCCCCCGTGCAAAGCGTTAGGTCCGTTGTTCGCAGTAAGCTCATATGTCTTTCCGTTCATGGTAACACGGGCTGCACCTATCCTGTTGGCAAATCTGCCTACCGTTGCTCCGAGTGATCCATGCCCCGTCTCATACTCTGATGCATCATCATGCCCCAGTACCACATCACGTGGTTCTCCATTTTTATCCGGTACGATAAGCTTAACCAATGTCGCACCGTAATCAGTCACGGCAGCAGCCATTCCTTCTGAATTCCTCAGTATATACAGACTGGCTTTTCTGCCGTCATTCAGTTTTCCAAAGTCTCTTATTTCCATATGCTTCTCTCAGTTCCGTCTTGTTATCAATAAGCCTGCAGCGATCTGTATGTCCCTCCGGAACAGGATTCTGTCCGGATACATATTATGTATATTTATATGAAGTAATTCCAGAATTTCTTAGCTACTTTGACCTTCTTATACTTGTAAGTGGTCGTTGAGCTGAAAGTGACCTTGCCGCCGCTGGTAGTTGTGCTGACTTTCTTAGTGATATTCCCTTTTTTATCATATGTATATACATTATTAGTTGTTGTTACTGTTGTCGTTTTCTGCCCGTTAAATACATCTACTACAGTCTCAACATCACTTATAATATTGCCCTGTGCATCTGTTTTGAGATTGTGTGTGGTGATCATCGTTTCGATTTTCAGCTGATAAGTTTCCTTTATAATATTACCGTAGTTATCATACTCAGTTATGAACTTATCTCCGTTTGCATAGATATCCTCTTCACGGACCACTTTCCCGTTTGCATAGGTATAACTGGCAGTATAATTCAGGGTCTTCTTTTTGCCTTTTACATTATATACTTTTTCAGATACTACAACTCCGCCCTCGATTTTGGACCTTCCTGATGCGATGACCTTGCCTTTTTTGTTGGTCGTCTTCCATGACTTGATCAGGCCTTTTTTGTCTCTCTTATATGTTGTTCTGTTACCGCTGCTGAACCTGACACTTGTCCTGAGGCCATTTTTGTTATATTTGAAAGTAGTTTTGGATTTACCGGTCTGCCCGTTGAAAGTATAGGTGTTGGTCACCTTAGTCGGGACATAGAAAGTCTTTTTGCTTGCTGCACTTGCGACCTGTGTAAACGGCGCTGAAAATGCGATGAACATCATCACAGCCAGAACAACAGACATAAATCGGCTTACTCTTTTCGTCTTCATGCTACCCTCCTGTAAAATGCTATGGCAATATTGTTTCTGTTTCAAATGCTCCCGCTGCAGAACACGCATACGCCTTAACCGTTTCTGCTGCTGAGAGCCTGGTTCACTTAGTCAAAAAGGCTGAGCTGTACATTGGCATGTGCTTTGCCGGCAGCCGGGATGTTGGCTGACCTGTAGTCCTCCTTCTTGCGGAGGCGGAACTCCTTTACGCGTCCAAAGCTTACGGCGGTCTGCCCCTTTGCAAGGCGGATCACCTGAACGCCCTGTGTCGTTTTGGTCGTCTTGAGAGGCACCTTTGCGCTATCGAATACGAGCAGCTTGCCGGCTGAGCTCTGGATAGCAAAATCCTCGTCCTCTTTTATTATACATATACGCAGAGCTTTTGCCGCACTGCCGAATGCATTGACGAGCTTCTTTCTATTGAGCTTGGTCTCATATACTGAGAGCGGGAATTTACCGACCTTTCCGTTCTCGAATGCGATAAGGACATTCTCACCTGCATCGGATGTGCACGCCTTGATGATCGTCTCGCCCGGATCTATGCCGCATACGTTATACATATAATCTGCTATGTCTGAAGGCTTGGCGTCCTTGAGATCTGAAAGCATCGCTTTGTATACCGTCTGGGTATCCGTGAAAACCAGCAGTTCTTTTGAATTGAAGCTGTCATATACAGCAACGACGGCGTCGCCTTCCTTGAATTTGACTTCAGGATCGTTCCTGAGGGATGTCAGTGCCAGTTTCTTGACGTAACCGTCTCTGGTCACGAAGACCTTGACCGGATAATCAGGCTTTTCCTCGACGATCGGGGCAGTAACACTTTCGTATTCTGTCACGATCTCAGTCTTGCGAGGAATGCCGTATTTCTTCTGGATCTCACGCAGAGTCTTAACGATGATCTTGTCGATCTCCTTCTCGGAACGCAGCTGATGATCTATCGTCTTGAGATCGTCTCTCAGCTCCTCGATGATCTTGGTTTTATTAAGTATGTAGTCCTTGTTGAGATTACGGAGCTTGATCTCAGCGATGAAATTGGCCTGCTCCTCATCAATACTAAAACCTTTCATCAGGTTAGGAACTACTTCTTCGTCCTTTTCCGTTTTGCGGATGATCCTTATGGCCTTGTCGATGTCAAGGAGCACCTTTGCAAGACCCTCAAGGAGGTGAAGTTCCTTGGCTTTTCTCTGATAATCGAAGTAAAGCTCGCGGACCACACAGACCCGGCGCCATTTTATCCACTCGTCTAGGATCTGCACGACGCCAAGCTGCCTGGGATGCCCGTTTATAAGGACAGTCATGTTACAGGAATATGTGTCCTGCAGCTTGCTCAGGCGATACAGCTTTTTCATCAGAACATCGGGATCTACTCCGCGCTTGTAGTCGATTGCCAGCCTGAATCCGTGAAGTCCTATCTCATTGCGGACATCGGTTATTTCTGAAATCTTGCCGGCCTTGATCAGCGAGATGATGCCATCGATTATAGCCTCGGCTGTAGTCGAATACGGGATCTCGTTTACCTCTATTATACGCGCCTTGGTGTCGACTGTGTATTTTGCGCGCAATGTGACTGCTCCCTTGCCTGTTTTATATATCTCAGCCATCGTCTCGGGATCAAGCAGCAGCATTCCGCCGGTAGTAAAGTCAGGACCCGGCATGACCTCTGCAA
>Ga0310695_10004166_pt1 | contig 27136 bp, 24 predicted proteins | sample RumenRJG_04DNA_FD_203882 | JGI IMG/M metagenome (GOLD analysis project Ga0310695, IMG submission 203882) | Bovine rumen microbial communities from Lethbridge, Alberta, Canada - RJG_04 (v2) (version 2) | ecosystem: Host-associated > Mammals > Digestive system > Stomach > Rumen | place: Canada... | reverse complement strand
TACGAATATAAGTTATTATATATATAATATATATATTATATATATAATAAAAAATTATGGTCAATTTTTTCAGTGCAGCTGAGAAAACTGTATACTGTATAACTGTATCAAAAAGGCATATTGCGAACTGTCAAAAAAGCCTACAAAACACTTGTTAAGCGTGCGTGCTTTTTTGCGTGTCTTTTTTGCTTTTTAATTTGCTTACCTCCTATTTTATTCGTACCTTCGCACTGTCAATCAACCGATACACCTGCCGACGGTCCGGAACGAAGGGAGATGTTAGAAGGTCAGCAACGATGTGGCACAAGATGAGCTCCGATGTGGCACAAGACGGCCGCCGATGTGGCACAAGATGACCGACCTACCGGGAGGGCGACAAAAAGCAAAAAACCGATGTTTAACTAAAAATTCAAAGCAATTATGGCAACAAAAAAGATTCCTTATCAGTACTACCTGCGACAGGACAAGTCGAGCAACCCGCGCAAGAGGGGTAAACGGTTGGGGTTGAGCCCCACCGTTTAAAATTGAGAGATTGAGAATTTCAACAACTTTTGTATGTTTTAATTTTGTTTTTTTTAAAAAAAGTTGTATCTTTGCAGCGGAAATGTGTATTTTATTAACTCAACTTTTGTAAACGCAACATGATAACTAAGTATCTAAAACCAACGACAAAGGTCATTCTGATAAAAGGAGGACAGCATTTACTTGCGGGAAGTGACGAAGTTCAAGCCACGATGTCGGGATATGAATGTGATGAAGACACAGAAGGAGGTTTTAAACAATAAATGAAAACTAAAGGACTATGCATATTAAATATTTCAAGACCGCTTTTATAGGAATGGTTTTCCTTGGGGTTTTTTCCGCAGTACTGGCATCCTGTTCATCCGATGATAACGAGTCGGGAAGTACCGAACAGCCCACCGACGGCCGCAAGTTGCGCCAGTTAACCATTACCGACGTGCCCATCACAAGGGCTATGCTAACAGATAACACCACTTCGCTGGGTGCTACCTGGAGCGCGGGTGATAAAGCAACGTACTTTAACTTAAGTTCATATAATAGCACTGTTATGCATTTCGGTACGCTTATCTCTTCTAAGGAAGCGACAAAATCTACGTTTACAGGGACCGTCCAATGCACTCACGGTGAAAAGATAGCGCTATTCTATCCCGCCACTGATCCTTTTACTTCAGGCAGTGACAGGGGAACCTTTGCTATCAACTTGAGCGGCCAGAAAGGTACACTTGAAGATGTTGCTAATAATTATCATTATATTTACGGCGTAGGAGTGATCACTTCGGTAACTGATAATACGGCAAATGCTACAATTGCTTCGACGAAGTCGCTGCTCGCGGTATGTAAGTTCACATTCAAGGACAAGGATACCAATGCCGATATTCCCGTAAAGGAACTGACTATCGGCTATGGAAATTATAAATATCCTCTATCCGGCACAGTAAAGCCTTTCGACAATGCGTCAAGTGTGGTTGCTAATCCCGCAGCCCCAAACACGTGGACAATTCCCCTCACCGTCACCCTTAAGAATGAGAAAGTGGACGGAGTAGTCTATGTGGCACTCTTCCCTTGTGGAAATGCATCTCGGGAAGAATTCCATTTCACAGTGACTGGTAGCGCCGGCACCTATACCGGCACTGCTACAGCTAAACTGAATGCCGGCAAATTCTACCCCGTCACCCTGAATTTAACTAAGCAAATAATTAAAAACCAATAGAGATATGATGAAAGCGAGACAATTCTATCAACTACTCATGATGGCCCTTATGCTCGTTGGCACATCAACCAGCATCCACGCCCAAGAGTACATTACCGAGGTGATGACTATCGGTGTCGAAAAGAGTAAAGATGCAAATAATTTGAAAAACGAGTACACCAAAAAGGGGTGGACAGTCCTTAACAACGACCTCAACCGAGGGGCCCGTGGCTGGTACATTTATATCATCTGGAAGACCAGCAGCAATGCCAACCCAGAGAAGGGCTATATCACCGACATCTGTACATCGGACAAGGCAGTAAATTCCTTCATCTTCGAAGGACGTACTTACTACAGAGCGTCAAATAATTATGGTTTCAATGGCGACCTCAACCGAGGGTCTGGCGGAGCAGACATTTTTGTTTATTACACGCGCGACCGAGGAAAACTCAACACTTACGGATCCGACAAACGCGTGATAACACAGCTGTCGGTAACAAACAAAGCCGAGGACGGCTCCGATAAGACAGGCGCCATCTCCTGGTGCAACTCCAAATACAGCGGCTTCTGTGATGTCAACAAAGGAGCCGGTGGCGATGACATCTTCATCCAGCAGCACTTCGCTACACAAACGCTGCAATGGAACGAGCAGCCAGTCTTTGCCCAAAATCTTACCTTTAACGGCAAATCACAGAGTCTCATCGAGAAGAACACCTGGGAGAAGAACTATGGTACGCTCTATTACAGATTGGCCGGCGAAGACTGGTCGACTGCTGAGCCCAGAGCCATCAATGTGGGAAATTACGACGTCGAGGCGTATCTTGAAGGCAAATCAGCCACAGGCATCGTTTTCGCCAACAACAGCACATACATTGGCAAGACCGTCACCATCAATCCTCCCATCGTTAAGGCAAGCAACCTGAAAGCAGTCTTCAATCAGAGCGATAAGAAGGTAAACCTCTCGTGGGACATTCCTTCCATTCCGGGCAACTATTCTGATTTCAAATGGGTTGTCTATCGTGACGGCACAAAGATTGGCGAACTCAGTTACAACAAGCATTCTTACTCAGATACGGGTTTCACCAACGAGGCCGACATCTCCTATGATGTCTACTACGTTTCTAACTTCTGGGATGTGACAACGAAGCGCGAGGATACAAAGAGCACCGTCAAGGTGAACACTACACGCTCCGTACCCATCAATAACATCAAGGTGGAGCAGAAACCCGACCGTATTGTATTTACATGGACCTCTGACGCTTATCCTGAGGGCTTCGGCAATAAGTTCCGCGTCTATGTGGGCGACGATGATGACCCCATCATCACGCTCACCCCTTCGGATATGCAGCACTCCCTGCAATGGGAGCACCGCACCACAGACCAGCACACCAACCGCCAGAACAAGGTTGACCCTGAGACGGGAGTGCCTTATACCGAGGAGCCGCTCAACGCCTGCGCCCCCAAATCCTACCGCATAGAGGGCGTCATTGGCAACGTGGTTCTCAATACCTGTTTAATCAACCCGAAGGCCATTGGCGAGGCTACAAAGTTCTACTCTCTTGATGCCTCTAAGGGCGTCTATGAGGGTTCGGTGAAGTTGTCGTGGCACGTGGACCAGCAGGGCTCTGTCTATACCAAGACCTACATTGTGGAGCGACGCCGTGCCGAGCAACAGAACGAGGCATGGGAGGTGCTGACCCGCCTCTCCAGCAACGAAGACTATCTGTTCTATACCGACGAGACGGCACTGCCAGGTGTTTTCTACGACTATCGTATCACCGTTGAGGACAAGTGTTCTGACGGCACCATCATCAACAACGAAGTATCCGACATAGGCTTCGCCAAAAGTACCGGCACCATTACAGGCCGCATAGCCTTCGGTTCATCGGGAACGGCAGTACAGGATGTAGAAGTGGTGATGACCATGACCACTACAGAGGGTGAATCGTCGGAGCAGTTCCACTCCATTTATTTCTCTGACGTGAACAGTGATGTGACGTGGAAGTACCCCTCCGAGGACTATGCACAGGAAAAGTTCGCTGACGGAGACTTCTCCGTCCAGGCATGGCTCTATCCTGAGGCTTTCAGCAAGAGCACAGTTGTGGACTTCGGTAGCTGCATCGGCCTGGGCATGACGGCCAATGGCGGACTGACCTTCTGCAACCAGCCCTTCAGCGACATCGCACTCCAGCAGAATGCCTATAACCACATTGTGCTGACACGCAGCGGTCAGACGCTGACCTGCTATGTGCTCACACTCGCTGCCAACAGCAGTGCGCCCAATGTGCAGAAAGCCACCCTGACGATGGCTGACGGTACATTCACACTGGCCAGTGCCAGAGAATTCAGCCTGGGTCACTTCAAGGGAGCGGTGGATGAGTTCCGCCTGTGGACGAAATGCCTCAGTGAGGCAGATATCGTGGAGAACTACGACCATCTGCTCGTGGGCGATGAACAGCAATTAGAGACCTACTGGACCTTCGACGAGGGTCTGCGCACACAGTTCTTCGACTACTCGCGCGAGGGCACCAACTATCGCAAGCACCATGGTCTGATAGGCACAAATGCACAGGCCTCAACCCTTACGCCCAGTGCACTGAGGCTGAAGGCCAAGACCGATGCCGACGGTAGCTACATCATTCAGGGCATACCCTTCACTGGCGAGGGTACAAGCTACTCCGTCATTCCTCTTTATGGCATCCATGAGTTCAACCCCGCCAAGACTCTGGCTTTCGTTGGAAAGAACGCACTCGTTCACACCATCGACTTCGATGATGTATCGTCGTTCCCGATGGAGGGGTATGTCTACTATGCCGGCACCAATGTACCCGCTGAGGGCATTATGCTCTATGTGGACGGTCTGCCCGTATCAAAGGATGGCCAGGCGGTGATGACCGGGAGCAATGGCTATTACCGCATCTCAGTGCCCATAGGCAGACACTTTGTCGAGGCGAAACTGGATAACCACAATATGGTGAACGGCGGACGCTTCCCGACAGAGGGAATGTTCTACTTTGATCGCGCCGTGACTCACGACTTTATTGATTCCACACTGGTCAACTTCGTAGGACGCGTGGGCGGTGGCGAGCGCAACGACACCCTGGCAGTGGGCTTTGCCGAATCCAGGAATAACATCGGTATAGCCACCGTACGACTGGGACTGCTCAACGAGTCGTTCTCGCTCAACTGCCTCGATGACCATCTCACCAATGCCACTGCTGAACGCGTCTGGCAGAGTGACACCGTCACCATACAGAGCACGGCATGGACGGGCGTCGATTACGATGCGAAGTACATCTACATACGCACTGACTCCCTCTCAGGAGAGTTCTCAGCCCTGCTGCCGCCGCTGAAGTATGTGGTGAAGAGCATAGGCGTGGATAAAAATCCTGACATCGAATTCGGGGCGCTGTCCGAGATAGACCTCACCAGTCCGGGCTTACAGCGCACCGACACGCTAAGGCACTGGGACGATACCATTGGTGACAGCGTGACGGTAACCTACAAGTACAACACCAAGAAGGTGTTCACATACTATGCCCAGCCAGAAATCAGCATCAAGGAGAAAGGTCATGACACTGGCATCTACGGCATTCAGGAAATAACCTATGCCGACGAACAGGGACAGGACTATACCATCGGCGACTTGTGGAAGCAGGATGACGACGGTTCGGTAAACTACCTGTTGGGCTATCCCATCTACAATATGGGCAAAAAAGTGGAGTATGACATCTTCGGCTTCGAACGCTATGTGAACCACGACGGTCAGGAGGACGTGACTGACATTGTACCCCTGCCTGGACAGGAGATAACGCTCATCAACGAGATGAGCGACGAACAGTCTGTCATCTATCTGGTGGAAGACCCCACATCACCCTACAAGGCTGGTGAGATTTATGAGCTGAAGGCCAACAAGACTCAGTTGGGAGCCGATGGTCACCTGCTCTACCAATGGGGTGTGGGAATGCCCAACATCGCAGAACCCTACACCCGCCACTTCTCCATCTCCATGGAGCGCAATAGCCGCACATACGTACCTGTTGACTTGGATGCCGTAGTGCTCGGCCAGCTCAGCTATGGCAGCAACTTCGTCACCAAGGGACCGGATATCGTAGACTTCGTGCTGCGCGACCCGCAGGGAGCCAAGTCAACCACCAAGCTGAAGATCGGAAAGACCACCACCAAGACTACATTCGACACACGACGTGCCTACGGCGACTACAGTTTGCTTAACAATGTCGTATGGGGAATAGAAGTTGAACAAGGTACGGGTTTGGGCGTTTTCGTAATAACGGGCCAAAAGATAAAAAACCAATTAGATGTCGGTGTAAAGACCTCGTGGGAGAAAGCATGGAACTACGATGAGGTAGATATGGAAACTTCCACCGAGAACGTCTCCACCAGTGGCGCATATCCCTATGTGGGAGCAAATGGAGATGTCTATGTAGGCACTTCCACCAACTTCCTCGTGGGCGGCTGCCGCCACCTCTTCATCAGCAAAAACGTGCAGACGGACAAGTATGAGCTGAAACTTGAGGATGCCGTCTCCATCGGCGACTCTATCGTTACCTCCTTTAAATACACTCAGTATGAGCTGCAGAAGGTCATGATACCCAAGTGGAAGGACATGCGACGCAATTTCCTCACCGAGGTGGCCTCTGAGGATGCCGCAAGGGCGTATGTCAACAACAGCGAGAATTCTATTTATCTGACGTGGAAGGGACTAGACCTTGCCGACTATACCGAGGGTACCGACTATCGATGGGCCAGACCCGCGAGTTGGGAAGAGACACCGCCACTCGCAGGAGCAGCTGTCGACAGCGTGGCCTGGTGTAACAACCAGATTGTGGCTTGGGAGAAAGCCATCGAGGCGAATGAGATGAACAAGCTGGAGCTGATGGGGACAATAGCCCCTGAGAACATCTCCATAGACGGTGGTTCAAGTTATACCTACTCGAAGAAGACAAGCCATTCGAAAAACGACCAGAGGACGGTCACATGGAAGATGGGCCTTGTGCTGGGTGAAAAGTTCGGATTCCTCAATAAATCCATAGCCACGGTTGGAGACATAGTCAACGTCAACATCGAAAATGGCGGTGGATTTACCAAGGGCGACGGCACCAAGACGGAGAACTACACGGAATGGGAATACTCCATCAATGACGGTAACCGCGACACCGACCTTTCCATCAACATCTACAAGTCCAACAACGCTAAATACAGCGACTTCTTCAGCGTCTTCGGCGGACAGACCTATAATCCCTATCAGCCGCAGGAGGTTACACAGTATTACTTACCAGGAACTCCGCTCGGCAATTCCACCGAGCAGATGGAGCAGCCCAACCTAGGTATAGGCGTGGGAAACCAGAATCCGTCCAAGAATGCTACTGTGACTGACATTCCCGCCGGTCAGGAGGCCAACGTCACGCTATACTGCACAAATATGGCCAACGCGAATCAGGGAGTCAACTTCAGCTATAATCTTCTCATCATAGAGCAAAGCAATAACAAAGGATTGGAGATACTGATGGACGGAGTGCCCGTCAACGGTCGTTCCATTATGCTGAACCAGAACGAGACCACAAAGAAGGTGCTCACTATTCGTCAGACCGACCAAAGCATCCTGGACTACGAGGGCATTAAGATACGCTTCGTCTCTCAGTATCAGCCTCTTTCCATCTACGATGAAGTGACGCTCAATGCACATTTCGTGCCCTCTTCATCGCCAGTTGACCTTGTCATCAGTGAGCCGGTGCTCAACATCGAGACGCTCAGTCGCAATAAGGGCGATCTGGAACTGAAAGTCGCTAATTTCAACCGTCAGTTCAAGGGTATGAAGAAGGTAGGCGTGGAGTACCGCTTCGAGGGTTCCACCACCTGGACGCGGCCAGACACGCTGACTTTCCTTGTCAACCGTTCCGACTCTACAAAGCTGCACGACCAGGTGCTGCCCGCCACAGGCGACTTGCGCCTGCGGTTCAATATGAACGATGACAATTTCTATCCACAGGGCAACTATACCTTCCGTGCCTATACCAATACCAAGTACGGCGAAGAGGATATCAACGTCTACAGTAGTGAGGTGACCGTGGTAAAGGATAACGTGCGACCGCGAAACCTCACCACGCCAACTCCTACAAACGGCATACTAAGCTATGGCGACAACCTGAGTGTGGAGTACAACGAGGACATAGTGCCTGGCTACGTCAGCGATAAGAACATCATTGTCACCGCCAAGCTCAACAACCAGCCTGTCAACCACGAAGTGGCCAAAATGCTCCTCCCGGCAGGAGGTGAGCAGAGTACCATTAACCCCATATACATCAATGGCGACTTCACAATGGAACTCTGGATGGCATGGGGTATTTCAGGAACCATTCTGGAGTATGGCCAAGGCCGGTTCGTGCTCAGCGTGGACGAAGAGGGACATATCATCGTTGACATGGCAGGAAAAAGTATTCGCAGCGAAGATGTACTGCCAAAAGAAGAGTGGATTTTCTTTGCCATGAATTGCAACACGACCGACAACACATTCTCAGCCATGGCACAATATGGCACCACTACAGTACGCCTGTTTGAAAACGAGCCAGTGCCACTACAGTCGGTAACGGTTGTCAACTACACCGAAGACAACTATGTCTATTTGGGCCACATGACGGGAGCCATGCACGACTTGTGCCTATACAATACCTGCCTTGACCTCAATGAAGTATGCGCCATGAAGAACCAGGCCAAGAACATATACACATACGGTCTGATGAACCACTGGCCCATGAACGAAGGTCATGGTGTGGTGGCAGCCGATGCTCGTCACACGCACGACTTCTCTGTCACCGACTATTGGCTTCTTAATAACGAAAACTATTCTCTGGAAATAGTCAACAACGAACCTGTTCAGGCCGACATCAGCCGTATCAATACCACTCAGGGCGACAGCTACGCCATTGAGCTATGGGCACTGCCAGGATGGTTTGACAGAGGAGCGGAGTTGACTATCTTCGAGACAGGAAGCACACCTGCTGACAAACTGCGCCTGTACTACGACAAGGATTTCAACCTTATGCTGAGGTATGGCGAGAAACAGCAGATGCTTCTTGATTACGAGAACGTTAACGGCTACCACCAATGGGATCACTATGCCCTGAACGTTGTGCGCGGACAGTCAGTAGGCTTCTACTACAACGGAAAGCGAACAGCCGTCATCAACGAGCGCGACTTCCCGCCGCTTCAGGGTGCCACCATTAAGATGGGTGAGAACATGGGCAAGGAAGCTAGAATTGACGAGGTACGCATCTGGCATGCAGCACTCTCGGAAAACCGCCTGCTGGCAAACATCTATAACACCATTGACACGGCCAGTGTCTATTCACGCGGTCTTGTGGCATACTATCCATTCGAGAAGAACGGCGTGGAGAACGGTGTGGAGAAAATTGTGCCTACCTTTGAAAACATGCTGCCTGAAGCCAATGGCCGCCTGTTAATCCAGGAAGACATGAAGTATTACCTCACACGCAATGTGCCGCCACTTAAGAATGCTCCCCAGGAGCGCAGACTCAATGCAATACCAGTGGCCAGCAACCGTAAGATAGTCATCAATCTCAACACTACTGGTGGAGTGGAACCTCGCGACATTGAAGGTGCTACACTCAACATCACTGTAGATAAGATTTACGATCAGCACGGTAATTGCTCAGAGCCTATTCGCTGGACGGCATATATGCAGATGAACACCCTGAAGTGGACCCGTGACTCTGTCACCGTCATCAAGCGTTACGGCGATGAATATATCTTCGATGTGGACATCACAAACAAGGGCGGTAACACTGAGTACTATACCCTGTACAACATGCCCAGTTGGCTCACGCTTATCAACGCGCTCGACGGACAACCCGTTGAGACCACAGGCGACATTGCCCCGCTCTCTGTCAAGACTTTGAGATTCAGCGTCAACCCATACGTGGCCGTTGGAAACTACGACATCTCCATCGGATTGCAGGGCAACAACGAGATTCTCGAGCCGCTACGTATTGTGATGAAAGTGCGCGGTGAGAAGCCTAACTGGGCTGTCGACCCGAATGCGTATGAAAACACCATGAGCGTTGTGGGACAGATCTACATCAACGGCATACTCATGGGTAACAACGAAAGTCTCCTGGCAGCCTTCATCGGCGATGAGTGCCGAGGCGTTGTCACCCCCAAGCAGATGCGTGGTGCTGCCTACGTGGCAATGAGCGTTTATGGAACCGCTCAGCAGACCATCAACGGACAGGCTGCCGACCTTGACAAAGACCAGCCTGTCACCTTCCGCATCTGGGACGCTGCCACCGGCATGACCTACTCCAACATCAACATAGGTATGGGAGACGGGTCGCCCATTGTCACCAGCATCCCATTCGACCCGACGGTGAACTATGGCAACTTCGACAAGCCGCTCATCTTCACCAAGAGCAACCTCGTAGAGCAACCGCTGAATATTCGCGCCGGCTGGAACTGGCTGTCATTGGGTGTTAACCCGAACGAGAAGAAGATTTCAGAGGTATTCAAGGATCTGGTAAGCTGGAACGCCCAACTGAAGGACAAGTCCACCGGCGTGGCATACTGCCGTGGCAGTTACTGGATGGGCAGTCTGAAGGAAGTGGATGTCAACACCATGTACAAGCTGCAGCTGACACGCATGGAGGCCAGCAACGACCTGCCGCAGCCGCTTATCATCAACGGTGAGCAGGTGAAGCATGCCGATATGCCCGTCAAGATCAGTAAGGACTGGAACTGGATTGCCTTCACCCCGCTGAGCACGATGCCTATCGGTCAGGCACTTGCCGGTGCCAATCCACAGTTTGGCGACCAGGTGAAATCGCAGACAGGCTTTGCCTACTACGGCCCCTACGGATGGGAGGGTAACCTCGAGGCCTTGGAGAGCGGCAGGGGATACCTCTACTTCAGCACTGACGATAAAGAGAAGTCATTTGTATATCCCACCATTTCATCTTCTACGCGCAGCAGAAACGCCAATCGGACATCAGAAAAGCGTCAATCCTCCTTCTCGCCTGTTGAACCCACCGACTATCCTGACAACATGGCTATCGTCATCATGCTCACCGACGGTAGTCGGGTCATTACAGATGCCGAGGTGGCTGCTTTCATCGGCAGCGAGTGCCGAGGTGCAGCCTTTGCCGACGAAGGCCTCTACTACCTGCTTGTGGCAGGTGAGGGCAGCGGGCAGCCTATAGAGATACGTGCCAATATCAATGGCTCCATAAAGACCGTCTGTACCACACTGACCTACGTCAGCGACGGTAGTCTCGGCACGCCGTGGGAACCCTTCGTCATCGACATCAACGATCTTACCGGTATCAATGACATCCGCGTTCCGGTATCCGACGGTGTTTGGTACACCCTGCAAGGCATTCGCTACGGTACCACCCGACCCACAAAATCAGGTGTCTATCTCTATAACGGGAAAAAAGTTGTGATTCGGCCGAACCACAAGAATAATCAATAGGTGTATAATGAACAAAACAAAACATAAAATGACACTGATGGCTCGAGCGGTGATGCTCGGGCTATTGGTGTTGTCGATGCCCTGTGCACCACCGGTTATTACGGCTATTTTTCCTTTGAAATCCATATATTCGTTTCCATCAGATTCTTTCTTACCTTCGCCATCGTAGGCCTTAATCACAAACATCCTGAACGAGAGCGATTGCAACCAGTGCTTCACGTTATAGAATGTGTGAACGATGGCATCTTTTGGAGAAGACAGTATAGCCGCTGGTCTGTAGCTTGCGGGTGACCACCCATCCGCACACTTCATCAATCAGCGTACTCAGAATACCACCGTGCATAGTGTTTACCCAGCCTTGATAGTTATGCTGTGGATTCCATTTGCTCACGATATAGTCACCATCCTCATAGAACTCCAGATGAAGTCCGATGGGATTGTCAGGACAACAGCCAAAGCAGTTGTACTCAGGATGGTTGCGCCAAGGATTTATTATCTTCTTCATTTCTTCTAATCTTTCAACGGCCAGAGTTATTTCCTCTCCAAACCGTTTGTGGTCACGTAGGAGCAATATGATACCATGCCCATGTTGCCAGCCAGCATGAGGGTGGCACAATGACCGAAGTGGTCATCAACCATGCCATCACGTGTTGGAATTGCTATTAACTTCATCATTTTACTGTTTTTTATTTGCAAAGGTACTCATTATTCCCCATTTTTTCGTATATTTGCAGCCATATTTAGGATAGTTTATGATGAAAAGCAGAATTATATCGGCATTGTTGAGCATATTCATGATGCTCATGTCAAATACATTGCGAGCTGACGACGTCATTTCACAGTTTCATATTCTCGGCGGTGAACTGAGCAACTCGGCAGCGACGTCGGTGAGTGATATTGACGAGGTGTTACCTCGCATGAAGGTGCTGGGGCTGAACACGGTGCTGGTACCTGTCTATTGGGAGTTCCTTGAACCTGTTGAGGGGCAGATGGACTTCACACTTTTTGACCGCACCATCGATGTAGCCCGTCAACAGGGGTTGAAGATTGTTCCGTTGTGGTTTGGAGCTTGGAAAAACTCAATGTCGTGCTATGCGCCTGCGTGGTTCAAACGCGATGTTAAGCGGTTCCCTCGGGCCGTGACGGCAGAAGGAAAACCATTGGAGATAGCCTCGTGCTTCAGTAACAACGTGCTGCAGGCCGACCTGAAAGCCTTTTCTGCGCTGATGCAGCACATCGCTGAGAAAGACCCGCAGCGCGAGGTGGTTATCATGATGCAGATTGAGAATGAGATTGGAATGTTAGAGTCAGCACGCGACCATTCACCGCTGGCCGAGAAAGCCTACAAGCAGCCCGTGCCACAAGCATTGCTTAAGGCATTGGGGCTCAAGCAACAAGGCTCATGGGCAGAAGTGTTCGGTACCGATGACTATGCCGACGAGAAGTTCATGGCCTGGCACTATGCCTGCTATGTGGAGCATCTGGCACAGACTGCAAGACGTATCCATGATATGCCACTCTATGTGAACGCGGCGATGAACAGCCGAGGCCGTAAACCAGGTGAATATCCGTCGGCTGGTCCGCTGGCGCATCTCGCTGATATTTGGAAAGCAGGTGCTCCCAGCATCGATATCCTCGCCCCTGACATCTATGATACAGGCTTTAAGTCGTGGGCATCTCAATATGCTATGCCTTTGAGACCACAAGATGGTGGTAAAGTAAAGAACCGCCTCTTTATTCCTGAGAGCCGTTGTTGTGAGAATAGTGGTGTGCGTGCCCTCTATGCCTTCGGTGAACATCAGGCACTCGGCTTCTCGCCTTTCGCCATCGACCAGGCATCACCTAAAGAGACGGAATCGGTAACGCAGGCCTATAACCTCTTGTCTCAGGTATTCAATGTGAAACCGCAGAATACATGGGGTATGCTTTTCGATCAAGACGATAAGGAGCGTGTCATCGAGGACGAAGGCGTGTTGATGACTTGCCGCCACTATTTCACTTTGCCTTGGGATCCTCGTGCTACTGATGGCTCGACATGGCCTGAGGGTGGCGCCATGCTGATCCGACTGAGCAAATACGACTATCTGTTGGCAGGCAGCGGGGTAGTGATTGACTTTAAGACTCGCACAGAGAAACAGCAGGAACAACAGAAAATATTGGGCGAAGACGGTTTCGCAGAAGCAGGCAATAAGACCTCAAACTTCAAATCTCAAACCTCAAAGTTCACAGGTTCCCGTCTTGGGCTTCTTTCTGTTGATGAAGTCACTATCGACCATCAAGGGCAGATGCAATTCCTTCGTCGTCATAACGGCGACCAGAGTCATCAGGGCCGCCATGCCCGAATCAGCGTAGGCGATTGGAAACTTCTGCACATTCAACTATACGAATACAAATAAAGCAAGGTTGACTTTTGGGGATGAGTAAGAAAGAGAAAATGCTGGCAGGCGAGAACCTTTGCAGCCAACTGATTAAGACTTGGGTAAAAAGATGGCAGAAGAAACAAATAATGGGTATAGACACATCATACCATTACAGATAAGATTTAACGATGTAGACAAGTTCGGTCATGTCAATAATACGATCTATTTTCAGTTCTACGACACTGCAAAAACAGACTATATTGCCACCGTGTGCAAGGATGTGGATTGGGAACGGCTGGCTATTGTAGTTGTGAAGATTGAGGCTGATTTTGTTTCTCAGATTAAAGGCAATAACCATATTGCCGGACGTACTCGTATAACCAAGATAGGAAACAAGAGTTTCCATCTTGAACAGGATATCATAGATACTGATACGCAGGAAGTCAAAAGCCATTGCACATCGATCATGGTACTATACGATTTGGAACATCATCAAACCATTCCTCTTCCTGACGAGTGGCGCCAGGCCATCACCAACTACGAGGGACTTGAAGGACTTTCACGTTACCATTAACGGAACCGATGATAAGCCCTTGCCTACGAGTTCCGTATATCCGCCATCGTAGAGGTCACAATGCGAGGCATTGGGGATGATGAGCAACTGACGAACAACATCGCTGCCAGTAGCATCATCATCTGTCTCATACCGTCTCTCATTTTTGTGGTTTCTGCTGCGAATATACAAAAAATCCCCCATACTATCACGATAAGGGGGATTCTTTATGATAATTTAGGAGAGTCAGTATATTTTCAGTGAATGTAACGACATTGTAATACCAAAGCTTCTTTGTTTTCATAAATAATCACTATATTTGCGCCCAAAAGCGTGCATGTGACTTATGAAAATACTTGTTGTTGACGACGAACAGCAGTATGGTGAGGAACGAATCCTGCGGCACGTGAGCCAGCATACCCGCCACCATATCGCCGATGTTCATTGCCGTAGCCGCCTCCTGCAGGAACGACAAGCCCATGAACAGGAACGAGAAGCCGAAGACAAACTCGCCGATGCTCTTACGATTGCCCTTGCTGCTGAAGATAAGCGGCATGCCAATGGCAAGCAAGGGGATGGCAAAGGCCGCTATGTTCACCTTGAACCCCACGGCCGAGATAATCCACGCCGTCACCGTCGTACCGATGTTGGCACCCATGATAACACCAATGGATTGGGCAAGCGTCATCAGCCCGGCATTTACAAAACTCACCACCATCACCGTCGTTGCACTCGACGACTGGATGAGTGCTGTGATCAGGATACCCGTCAGCACACCCATCACGCGGTTCTTGGTCATAGCCGCCAGAATACTGCGCAGGCGGTCGCCCGCAAACTTCTCAAGGCCCTCCGACATCGTCTTCATTCCGAAGAGGAACAACGCCAGCGAACCCACAAGCGAGAAAATGTTGATAATCAAGTCCATTCCTTTGTCTTTATAATGATGCGACAAAGGTAATGGAATATTGTTACACTTCCGTTACACAGATGTTACAATGCTGTTACAAGAAGCGGCGTAACAATTCTGTCATGCGATTGAAACGCTTTTGTAATATCATTGTTCATGAAAAAAAAACAGCTGCAATCCTTGGACTTTCAAGAAAAAATTGTATCTTTGCAGAAGAAATATCAAATAACCTGAAAACATAAATTGCTGTACTATGAACAAGAACGAGAGATTTGTCATTACGATTAACCGCGAGCTGGGTAGCGGTGGTCGTACCGTAGGCCGTAAGTTGGCTGAGAGAATGGGTGTCGAGTACTACGACAAGGCCGTCATCAAAGGACTGCAAGAGAAGTTCAACCTCACCATTGAGGAGATTGAGAAGCTGAAGGGCCACAAATACGGGTGGTGGGCCAGCTTCAAGCGCCAGATGACCGGCTCCGTCGTCTCGTCTAACATGTACATTCCGCGCGTGGCCAACGAGGCCGACAAGTTGAATACCCACAAAGTCTTCCAGGCTGAGACCGAGATACTGAAGGGCATTGCCGCCGACGAGTCGTGCATCGTGGCAGGCCGTAGCGGCTTCTTCGTGTTCCGCGACCATCCCAACCACCTCAGCATACTCATTCAGGCTTCATTGCCCAGTCGCGTAGCCCGCTTGGTACGCAAACAGGGCATCAGCGAGGACGAGGCACGCAAGACCATCGAACAGGTCGACGAGATGCGCGAAAACTACGTGCAGGAGTTCACCAAAACCTCACGTTACGACACCCGCAACTACCAACTCGTCATCTCGATGGACCACATGACTGAAGATGCTGCCGTCGACATCATTATGGACTACATCAACAAGCAGAGCTGAATTTGCATATTTGCTTGAAACAAAAAGCCGCCGACACCCTGCGAAAAACAGAGTATCGGCGGCTAATCATGTAGTCAGGGCGTTAATATTTGCATACTTTACGGCAGCTCTTGCAAAAGCTTCCTATACCGGCCATGCTGAACTCGTTCCAGCACACCGTCTGCCATCAGACGCTGAATGCCACGAGAAGCCGAAGGTTGAGAACAGCCGAAGCAATCCATGAACTGCTGCGTCTTGAACTCGTCGGGCAACTTCCTGAAGCACTCATCATAGCGGGTGGTGCGGCGACGCTGCACAAACTCCTTGTTCTGGTCGGCAAAGTAGTTGAAAGCCATTTCGCCAAAGAAGAACTGCTGGCACTTGTACTGAATCTCCATAGCTAGTCGGCAAAGCCGCTTATCCCTGTCATCCATCGTCAGGCTGCGAGACTCCTGCCACTCCTCCCAATGACGCATCAGGATGAAAGGCAAGGATATGCCGATGCCGTAGTACGGAATACGCTTCAGCAGCGTTCTATCTGCCTTGTCGCCGTTGAACTCAGCTATCTCCATACGAGATGACTGCCAGTCGTAGGTCTCATCATTCAGCGGTTCTATGGGGATTTCTCCCTCCACCCTGTCAAGCCGATAAGCCCATGTCTTCAGCGTCTCGTTGGCATTAGAATCTACCACCTGGTTTCGCTTTGCCAAGCCCTTATCAGGCAGCGGAATCACCGCCAGGCGGGTGCTCATACCCGTACCGAAATTACGCTGATTCACCTTGCGGTGCAGGGCATAAGGCGTACCGGTATAGATGAAGTTCCAGAACACGTTGAACATTCCCGTCACAGACTCTTGGTTGGCATACATCTGACCATCCTCCTCATTGTGAAAAGCCTTCAACTCAAGGATTTCGCGGTCCTTCCAGTCGCCGCCCTTGTTCTGCTTGGTGACGTTATCCAGCTCAGCATCAAACGAGAACATGTGCAGGTTCAAAGGCACGCCCTGAACCGTCTCAATAGCCGCATTCATGTGGCGGATAAATTCACCAGTAGCGGTACGGGCCGGATGCACTCTGATGCCTACCACAGGCCTTTTCAGAGCTTCGCCCTTTTGTGCCTTAGTCGAAGTAGTACGTTCCGTTCTGCCTTCCTTATAGCGGTTCACCGCATCAATCAGACACTTATCCGACTGAATCATCGGGTCGGCAATCTTCTTGTAGAACTTCTCGATAACGTTCTTACCAGCACCTGGGTCGCCGATAATAAAAATGCTGTAATTTAGCCTCCTGACAATCTCCGGCTCATACCAGAAGTGATACCACGCCCTTGTCATCAGCGTTCCGAACAATGCCGCCGAGGAGAACCACACCGCTGGCAACTTATGCGGATGCACATTAAGGAAGAGCTCCTTCAAGCAGGGGTAATACTCCGCCATCTCCTCCAGCTCCTCAGCCCAAGCATCCAGCGGAAGCATAGCATAAACGTCGTTGTCAGCACCGCTATTCCCCTCCTCTTGAGAGGAGGGGGTAGGGGTGGAGTGATTAAGCTCTTCTACCACTTTTTTCATCTTCTTTGGCATGTATTCCCGATACTTAAAATCCATCACCGAAGTCACGGTACCTGGCACATCTTCACCCTCAGCCTGCAGTTCCTGCACCCAAGGCAAAGACAAGACCACCTCAGTAATCTTCTTAGCGTTCTTACCAATTACATAACGCAGGTGGTTAGCAAGCTCTACCAGAGTGTTATGGCGGTTGTTGGTTAGGTCAACGCCTTCCATCCACTTATCGATAATCTCGCTAACAGGCACGTTGTTGTAAGTCAGAGCATCAACAGCCAACTTGTTCTCTCCATCACTTCCTGATACAGCAGGTCGGTCTTCTGCAGCACCTTCCACATGGGCCATATCAGCACCATCAGCACCGCTCTTAGCAACGTCAATAGTAGGCTGGCTATTACCAGCATGATATTCATCATTATACCTCTTACCAAAATCTTCACTTTCATATGTAATCAGTCTTTCTTCGTCAATAAAAATAATGTCTTCACTCGTAGTCAGAAATGCCCCACGGCTGGCATCTTTACAGGCCTCATCGGGGTTAAGACCTAACTTTTGAGAGAACACAATCTGGTTATCAATCAGGTTGCCAATATTGGCATCAGCCATAAAAACAACCTTCAATCCATGACCAGATGGCGTTACGAACACAAAGAGGATTCTCGCCTTGTCCTCATCCGAGAGCTTGGCGTATGCAGCAGACCAGACCTCGCGAGGATCGCCCTCTACGTGGTCAAAGTCTATCACACACAATCCATTTAGCCTACAATGCTCCTGACTGCGCCAGCAGCCCATTCTAAAGAATCTTTCGTGAGTATTCTTGTTCTCAAACTCCTTGTTCCATTCATCGTAGGTAGCAATAAAAATCACAAAAGGAAGCGACTTTTTCTTATTGTCGTAACCATTCTTGTCGCCCCGAGCCAGAGCCTCGCGGGCCTCCTTGACTTTTCTGAAAGTTTCAGGCGCCGATATCAGCGCCCGAAACTGTTCCAGAGTTACTACTTCAGTTGGCAAACCGAAGCTTCGTTGATAACAAAACATTTGTCAATCTTGCTTGTTAGATTGTACAGCTCTCTCCTTACGTCTATCAATCCTTTAGCCTCAAATGTGAGCCAGGCTACCACCTTGTGCTCCTTTGCCGCAAACTTCACCTTCACGTTGTCCTCGTTCATGAGAAATTCGCCCTGAGGTAGTTCCGGCTCCTCAATCCCCATGTCCTTCGTTAGCTTAGCCAACTCCTTGTGGAAGAAAGCCGCCTTGTCAGGCACATCCTCAGGACACTTCAGTTCCAGACACGTCAGCGGGTTCTTACCGTTTGTGGTGTAACGCTTCGAACGGCCAACCTTCTTTACATCCCTCTGAGAGGGCTCCCCAGTGGCCTGGGGAGTCACCTCTATCGAATTATCGTCATACAGACGGGTATTCGACTTAAACGATTTCAGCAGCTTCTTCATACTCATGCAACATTGATTTTGTCGATATAGATCGTCGTAGCCTGCATCTGTTCGCCAGTTTGCTGAGACATCCAGTCTCTAACAACCATCGAACACTGAACCCTGTAGAAGTAGTTCTTGTCGTACATCGGACAGTTAACAGCTCGTTCGCCTGTCACTTCGCCCAAGAATGTGTCGATACCATCAGTCAGCTTAAAGGTAACAGCATTCATCACCTTTTCCTGACCAGTCTTCTTGTCGGTGTACTTTCGTGTAGAAAGTGCCGACTGCTCCAAAATTCTAACAGTCTTTTCCATAAATCTTAAACCTGTTTTGAATTGTTGTTTCCTTTTCCTTATGTCGATTTCCTTGAATCATCTTTTTGATAAACTCTTGCCCCTTTTTAGTCCACACAGGGAAGTGCGTTTCAATGAGGTCGCCCTTCGAGTTGTAGCGGAAGTGGCTTCGAGTCTTAGCATATCCAAGCCCTGCATAACATTTCAAAGAGCACTGTCGCTTGTCCTTTCGCGCTCGACCTTGGGTCGCTTTCCTCAGAAAGAACTTTCGACAGTACAAAATTCGGAATAATATTTTAAAGGGAATTGGCTTAAAAAGTAGCCGTCTTGGAATATCTTGTGATATCTTGGAATTTCTTGAAATATCAACTAATATCCACACCACAAGACATAAAAAAAGCACCAGAATAAAATCTGATGCTTAACTATCAATCTTTCGATATCGTTATGTTTTTGTAGCAACCTGCAAAATACTTATCGCTGTATCCGTCACCTGTAGGCATACCCAAACGCTTTAACTCTTCATAAACAAAACTTGGATTCGGTGGCAGATACAATTTACCTTCCTGTTTCTTCTCTTTCAGATAGGCACAAATCTCCGGCACTTTTTGATAGGCCACTAATCGTTTTATAGCTTTGTGAATACGCCAAGCCTCTTCATCCTCAATCTCCGGGTGAATGAAATGGAACTGTTCTTCGTCCCTTTCCTCTGCAACTACCTTTTTTTCGTCACCTTCTTTGTTGACAGCCTCCTCTACAGACCTCCCGATATGTACATGCTCATTGTCATGTATATCGAACATCGGGCCATGAACGGTGATGTCACCGGAAAAGGTAATGTCTGGAGTGTTACCGTTGTCTTTTGCCATTAGATATCCTTTCCTATTTTTACTTCTTTGTTTCCTTTAACCTCATAAAGCGAACCAAACTGGGGATGATCTAGAATAATCTGCGGTTGAATGTCTTTGAAATAGCCCGATTTTTTCATCTTCTTATAAGCGGTCTCCCAAGCATCTAAACCGCCAAACATTATCTGCATGGTCTGTTTCGCAAAGGTTCTCTCCGCTAAGTTGTCAAAACAGTCAAAAGCCCTGATAATCACCTCGGTCGTTATTTGCCCTTTTGTTAATTTTGCTATTTTACGATCCTTCTTAGCCAACTCTTCTTGATATGACACCAGCTCCCACCAGCCTTTTCTCCCTTCCGTATGACGAAACAAATCGGGAGTTGTCTGAAGCAAGCGACGCAATGTCGCCCTAATATCACTCCCCGGCTTGTACTTTACAAGCGGAATTACACGAGGATAAATATCCCTTAACCTGGCTCTACCACCAAGTTCTTCCAGCGCCTGCTTTACTGCCTCTTTATGTGTTAGAAATGTTTCTCCATGCATCATGGTGCAAAGATACAAAAAAAGCCGATCTGAACAAGATCGGCCGATCTATGAGGATCCATTTTTGATCAAATTTAACTATTGAAACAGGCAAAATGCAAATAACTTGGTGTTTTTCTTGCTTTTTTCAGAAAAACATCTTATATTTGCCAAAAAATAAGGAGTTATGCCAAAGATATTTGAATATTTTGGATTCATTTTCTATTTCTTCTCGAATGAGCATGAACCGATACATGTACATGTAAAGCATAGCGGAACAGAATGCATCTTCGATTTGATTATAGAGGATGGAAAATTAAAAGAAATAATGCGCCGAGAGAAACAAGGCGCAAAGCCTCTCGATAGCAAAGACGAAAAAGTTGCCATTGAGTTCATCAACAAATATTGGCAGCGAATCGTTGAAAAGTGGATTGATTTCTTCGTTATGAAGAAAGTTGTGAAGACTACTTACATTAAAGAAAAGTTGTAGTGATGGATTACATTTATGTTGTTTCAGCTGAAGACGCAGGAAATCTCTGTGTGAGATTAACTTTCAACGACGGTCACAAAAGTGTTGTGGATATTGGTGATTTTATCCGCCAGCACCCACATCCTCAGTATAATAAATACTTAGACCCCACTTTGTTCCGTACATTTACTATTGATGACGGGAATATCGTGTGGGGAGAAGATTGGGATTTAATATTCCCAATTGAGAACCTGTATGCTGGGAAGGCTGCATAGAATTTCCCACTTACTCAAACGCCTTAATGGCCTCTTCGTATTTCTTAATCCAAAAGCCGCACTATCTTCACAGACAATGCGGCATCGCGACATATTAGGAGTGTAGTACATACACAAGTCCTATGTTGTTATTCTATCTTCTTCATCCTGCCATCACATATCTGAACACTTCTTGTTCTTGAAGGTTGGGGCGTTCTGTTACTTTTCTGACATAATCTCGTAGCAGATGACACCAGTCATCGGTTTTCATGCTGAAATACTTCTGTTGAAACTCTCTTTGACATTCAACAGCAATCTGCATAATTGTCGTGCCCTCAAAGAGTTCCATCATGTTGCATACAAGTATGCGCACTTCGTTATCGGCTTCAACGTTGTAAAGTATCGAACCACTCGGTTTGAGCATAGCCTCAGTTGCATGGAAACGACGATTATTATTTGCTTCATGGGAAAAGTCAATATCCAATTCGTGAACGCTATTACCGTCAAAGCCTTCTTGAATTCCCATTAACAGTTGTTTCGTGCTCGCCTTGAATTTGGATAGAATAAATTGTGATAACTGATACCTTCTTTTCGACATTCATCCAAACAAAGATTTATCATTTTGAGAATGCTTCCAGAACGGCGTCCTTTTGTAGTATCAGACAATGACCTCATGTATTTTGTCAAGTCAACGTCTTTTTCTAATAATTCTGTTAAAATAGCTTGATACAACGGAATACGCAAAACAGTTCTGGCAAGAAGATATTTCTGAATATGAGGTTCAAGTTCGTTGTAGAGTAATTACAACTCTTACTTACAAGTGTCGGTTTAACTTCACTTTTTCGATTAGTCCGTTGGGGAATTCAAACGATAGCGTCTTGCGATTAAAGTGAGGTTTGGCTTTGTGGACTATTCTATGATAGTTCGGAGAGAGAATCATAATGTTAGACGTGTCATTATCCAGACTTTCAGTGAAAGGCCGAATATGATGAGCTTCGATGGCGTTGACACCATATTGCTCTCCAATGCGTTCGCCTGTCATTTGACAGCAATAGCCATAAACTCGTTTAAGAGAATCACCAATAGAGGCATCTAACTGTCGAATCTTTACAAGCTTTTGTTTCTCTTTTATGGTAGCGCGTGGGTCTGTGCGAACAATGGCAGTCTCGAATTCCTCTTCTGTCATCTGCTTGATCTCCGTTTCCACCTCTTTTGACATGCTATCAAACTCAGGTTCCCAGACAAACAAATCGGGTTCAGAGGTTCCATAGACGATAAGATTGGTATCAAAATGCTTCGAAATGTCTACTCTACTGGTATCGCCTTTTTGTCTTGTCTCTCGCGCCTCAAGACAGTAGCGATATTCCCGACTGAATATATCTTGAAGCTTGTTGAGCAGTGGGCGATTATTGTCATACTTGAATTGCAGAATTTCAGTATGGTCAAATTTTCCGCGATTGAAGTTGATATTGTAGATTTTTACGATGAAAATTTCACCGCCAAACTTCACACGGACTTCCGTACTGTCTTGAGCTTTCAGCCTTTTGCCTAAGATGTCATAGGTCAACTCTTGGAATACTCTTGGAATTGGTAGTCCACTTGTTAGATGAGACCATTGGAGCGGTCTCTTCATCAAGAATATCTGCTTATCTTTCATATTTTATTATTTTTGTTCCTGTACTGTTTATTTCGGCCTTTGATAATCACAAACCACATATCTCCGACCTTCCTTCATTTCGGCACCGAGGCAATGGCCGCATTGCGGGCGATAGATGGGACAAGAGAAGCATTCTTGTGGAGTTAGCAACTTACGCCCTTGCTCATATGTCTTGGGATTAACTTGCGAAAGAGTTTCCTCCGCTTTCTCAACTGGCTTGGGCTTTTCAATGGGTTTTGGCTTCGGTGGTAGTAATGATTCATCCACCCAAAGCATTTTGTTGGTCTTTTCTAAAGTTTGTACCAAATTCTGTATTCTTTGCCTGTCTAATGTAAAACGTTGACAACCCATTGCCATTTTCGCTTTGTCAAATCCATTGCACCTATAGGGCATTTGGCATATATATGGATTTTGTATTTGCCTATCGATACCCTTATCGTCTTTATATGTATACGTAACATTATTAAGGCGACAAGGATGAGAGATATAGTACCATGAACGTCTGATAGGCTGCTTATACTGATTGCATAAAGAGCAATCCCTAACTTTCATCCCCATTGACTGCGCTTTAGCCATTCCCATTTCGTATATGTCTATGTCTATGTTCCTTATCTCGTCCAAAGGCACTGAAAGGCTAAAGGCTCTATTCTCTGGCGCAAATCCACATAGTTCCTTACATGCAATAGCCCTGCAATCTGCAACAAGTTCATTTTCTTTCTTCGTCAGAAGGAAGTTTCCATAGTTCACATAGTTATTGAATGGGACATCTCGCTTGAATCCATAGAATACTATCGGCGGGAGAGCATTCTTATTCTCACCCTGCATAAACATATATTCATCTACGACCTCGCCAGCATTCTCTACAATTGCATTGTCGGCATCTTCCTTTTGATTGATTTTTATCTCAATAATAGGATAACCCGAAGCAATCTTTTCTTCCGTGCATTTGTGTGTGACAAATACCTCCAAAAACATTGGTTTGATGCTATCATCCTGGCTATTTGTCAGCAATAGGTCAGCAATATATTTGTCGGCTCCTTTTTCTATGGAACAAGTGTCGTATAGCTTTCTGAGATTCAACGACTTTAATACAGGCTTTGGTTCGCCATTGCATTTTAGATTCGCTTTCAGTTTGCATGCGGATTTTTCAGGGCATTTCTCTACAACATAATATTGCACGGGAAACTCGCCGCTTGTCAGACTTTCATCAAAACGCTGTTTAATTCTCAATTCGGCAAAGTTATGCAGATAGCGGTCTGGCTCATTTCTATCTCCTATGTAACCAGGACGATGCCGGAAGAATTTTGTGACACCATTTTTGTGCTTTCGTTGGATAAACAGCATTTCTTCTTCGTCGTCGCCTTCACAACCAGGAAAATAGAATTTCATTTCCTCCCATGCATCCCTCCCCTTTTCTATCTCTATAGCATTGACGAGTTTTCCATCAGCCGTTACTGCCTCTGGATATTCTACTCCCTGCGGATTTCGTTCTGATATAAGTTTCTTGTTCATCGGTTAGCCTTTATCATAATAAATACAAACTTCAGGCCAAAACCGCATGATTGTCAATTTGGCATACTATAAATCCTCGCCGTCTGAATGATTGTATTCGTTGTCATAGTACATCAGAATACGATATCTTCCATATTGCTCGTTAATCATAAACCATACGGAACGCTTCGAATAGAGGTCAAGCATAAACATAGTTGCCTCATATTTGATGTCCGACTGCTGTTCCTCTGTCGGATTTTCAAGCTGTTCCTCAGAATATTTTTCAAGTAACTTTGCTCTCAAAGCAGTTTGCATTTCCAGCGTATCAATTTGTGTGGGTAGCTGATAGAATGCAGCCTCATAGCGCTTTTTGTGGACAAGCATTTCGTATGATATATCCTCGCTGTCTGAAAGTGTCGGGTCTGACAGAGTGGCTGGCATATATTTCTTGTTGTTCAAGAATTGCTGTACCAACTTGTTGAATCTGATTTTAATTCCGGCCTCGTCCTGAGCAATTGCGTCTTGAATGACAATACGCCAAACTTTATTGTTGTTTGTTACAACGCTCAATCTGACATCATGGCCATTAAACTCACCTGTCAAGCAGTCAAGTTTCTGATTATATTGATAGCCCTTTGCCTTTAGTTTTTGCATCATGGCAGGCTTCAAGCCGTCAACTGGAATACCGAGAAACTTGGTCACGTCTTTCTGAGCTGCTACCGTCATTGAAATGAATATAAGTAAGAAACTAATAATTTTCTTCATCTTAATATAGTTTTTTATTGAGGATGTAAAATTCATCAGTGATACTTAATTTAAGTCCCACAAAAATACACAAAGCAGCTTTGCGGCCACAATGCATTTGCAAAAGTATGAAAAATTTTGGAATTATAAGCAGAACAACAGCAAAATATTCAAATTTCGCCTTAAAAGTTTGGAAGTTGACGAAATAATACTTATCTTTGCAGCACGAAAGGAAAAGGATTCCTCCCGCTGAAATGAAAGAGTAGCACCGTAATCGGGTTAGCAAATCAGTTCAGCGGTTTTTATTTTCTCAGGTTTCCAATCTCTGCATCAAACATTTTCTGATCGATGATGGCGTATGGCTTGAATAGCCCTGTATTCTTAATTCTGCGAACACACAAGTAAGCCTTCTCGCCAAGCTCGCGACTGAAGTATGCGAAGAAAGCCGTCTCTGGATGCTTGCCGGGAATCACGTCACGCCAACCTTCATAAACAGATTTCTCAAGGAAACCACGTAAATCCTGTGCTACCTTGTTCTTGAAAGCATTGAAGCGATTGTCTTGAGTGTTCTTGCTGACAACAGTCTTCAAGTCAGACTTTGTAATCTCCACATCCATTGTGATTACATTGGTTATCGTAAAACGCATAGGGCAGTCCTTCAAGGTATCAGCAATAAGCAATGCTTCTGCTCTAAAACGCTTACTCTCATTAAAATAATCTTCCTCAGTCCTCTTCATAAGAATAATCAAGAGAAAGATTGTTTTGGCAGGCACACCAAATAGTTATCGTCTATCATAACGAGGATATCGGTTTCTGGTACAGACCATTCTACTAGTTCTTCAAAGCCACATTCCTTTGCTTCATCAGGCTGAACAATCCGCCAATCTTTTTCTGAAGCTAACGCCTCTAACGACTTGGCTGTATCATCTTCCACCAAATCCATCAAGTGCTGCCATTCTTGATACATTCCACCTGCCGGAATCTTCAACTTTCTGTTATTCATCTGCCTAATATATCTTCGTTTAGTAATGCAAAGGTACAAAAAAATCTTAATAACAAGCTCATTCCACAAGTTATTTTTCACATAAGATGTGGAATAGCTACTTTTCTTCAATGAATGACAGCTTTTCTTTGGCATTATCATAGTTTGTGATAAGTACCTCACTTTGTTTCTCTCGCTTATCAGCATGGGCGTTGATGAATCGTGGGGCAAGAACCTTATTAAGGTAATAACCCTTGTATAGGCTTTCAAAGTATGAGGTACCATCCAAGTAGAAACTGTCAGAGTTACTGAGCATCCAATGACAATCCCTTGAAGAAAGGCGGTCGCAAAATGTTTTCAATTCTTCTTGTTCTTTATCATTAAAACCGCTTTTTGAATATTGATTGAAATTATTGGAACCAGACAAAGGTCTGTATGGAGGGTCTAAATAGATGAAGTTATACCCCTTGCCTAAATGTGATAGAATATTTTTGTAGTCACCACAAAATATGTCAACTTTCGAGAGTACTTTGTGGTCTGCCATAATTACATCAACATTGCAAATCTTTGGATTCTTGTAGCGGCCAAACGGGACATTGAAACCTCCACTTCCATTCTCACGATAAAGACCATTGAAACATGTATGGTTCAAGAAAATAAAATAGGCTGCTCGCTGGTCTGCTGTTAGTTCTGAATTGTTGTACTCATTGCGTACCTCGTAGAAATAAAGTTTCCTCTCATCCTCATTCAATGCGTAGTACCTCTGCTCAAAAGGTCTCAGAAGTTCTATTAGAGTCTGTGGATTCTCTTTCACTAACTGATAGCATTTAATAAGGTCTTTGTTAATGTCATTAATGACGACACGACGGATATTCTGATGTCGTGTCAGCATGTGGAACAGCATAGCACCACCACCAACAAAAGGCTCGATATAAGTGACATCCGTTTGGGAATCAAAGTCAGCAGGTA
>Ga0310695_10004164_pt1 | contig 27151 bp, 27 predicted proteins | sample RumenRJG_04DNA_FD_203882 | JGI IMG/M metagenome (GOLD analysis project Ga0310695, IMG submission 203882) | Bovine rumen microbial communities from Lethbridge, Alberta, Canada - RJG_04 (v2) (version 2) | ecosystem: Host-associated > Mammals > Digestive system > Stomach > Rumen | place: Canada... | reverse complement strand
TATTGGCGTACGGCTATCGGTCTGCAAGCCGTTGATCAACTGACCGTTTCTGATTTCCTCAAGCAAACCGCCCAAGAGCATATAGAGGGGCAGATTAGTGCTGACGAGGCGGAACAAAGGATTAAAGCATACTACCAAGCGAAAGAAATCCGTTTGCCCGATGATGATGAGAAAGAGGAAGCGGATAAAGTCGCAATGAATATCACTAAGTTACTTAGTGAGCAATCGTTTACGTTCAGCGTAGCAGGTTTTGCGTCCATCCATCGGCAGATATTCAAAGGTGTATTCAAGCACGCAGGGCAGTTCCGTGACTACGACATAACTAAAAAAGAATGGGTTTTGGACGGCGACACGGTGCTTTATGCCAGTTGTACACAGTTGCAAGCAACGCTGGAATATGATTTGGAGCAAGAGAAGCAGTTTGACTACTCCAACTTTGCTCTTCCCGATGCTATTCGTCATATTGCTGCTTTCGTGGCGAATATCTGGCAAATACACCCCTTCCGTGAGGGCAACACACGTACTACCGCGGTTTTTACAATCAAATACCTGCGTTCCATTGGATTTCAGAATATAGATAATACGCTCTTTGAGCAACACTCATGGTTCTTCAGAAACGCGCTCGTGCGCGCCAATTATAAGAACGCGCGACTTGGTGTCAATAACTCACCGCAATACTTGGAGCGTTTCTTCCGCAACTTGCTGCTGGGCGAACAAATGCCGCTGCATAACAGAGATTTGCATATCGCAGCCGTTGACGTTCAAAGCGCGGAGACCGAACAAGTACAGGACAAGTACAGGACAAGTTCGGGACAAGCACAGGACAAGTTCGGGACAAGCGACCTAATAAGCACAGGAAATCAGATATATACAGACGACGAAAACACTATTCGTTTAGTTCAGGTTATGGGGGGTGAGAAACTATCTATTAAGGAAATAATGACGGCTATAGGGCTTAAAGGTAGAGATAATTTCTTGAATTTATATCTCAATCCCGCCATAGAGAACGGCTTTGTACGTCTGCTTTATCCCGACAGTCCTCGTCACCCTCGCCAGAAATACCTGCTGACGGTAAAAGGAATGATGCTGTTCAATCAGTTATCGAACAAACAACCTCAAATATGAGATTACTAAACAACAGATAAAAACCAATATATTGATTAAAAGAAGCGTTTGCTTTACTCTTTGCTTGAAAAACTAGGAATCTTTCAATGACGAGAGTTTTGCAAATAGGCTTCGGGACGATAAAGGGGGCGAAATCGCCCCCCTTTATCATTCGGAATCTTAACAATCGTACATCCTTACTCTGCCAGATTGACAGCATAATACCTTACTCTTCCTTGGGGAGTGCAGCCGGTGATGAAGAGGACGCGGTCACGCTCGGAAGCAGAATTGGCGCGACGGACGATGTCGTCAAGGTCTTCCTCGGTGCGCACGGAGCGGTTGTTGACTTTCAGGATGATGAAGTCCGAGGGTACACCTGCACTCTTCAGTTTACCGGCTTTGAGCGACTTGATCTGCAAACCGTAGTTGATACCCAGGCGCTCTTTCTGCGCATCGGTCAGTTCGGAGAAAGTAGCACCCAGAACGGACGCTTTGTCTTCGGCTGAGATGACTCCTGTTCCGCCATCGCGGTTGGTGAGCTTTGCCTGAACAGTCATGGTCTTGCCGTCGCGCAGGAGTGTCACGGAGACTACATCGCCCGGACGATGACGACCGATATGTTCCTGCAGGTCGGTGCCGGTCTTGACAGCCGCATCGTCAACTCGCGTGATCACATCGCCGCTCTTGATGCCTGCTTTCTCTGCCGCACCGTCCGGTACAACACGTTCCACGTACGCCCCTTGGAGGGTCGTCAGGTTTTTCTCTTTCTGCAACTCGGACGTGATCTCACGCATCTGCACGCCGAGGATAGCGCGTTGCACGACACCGTACTGGCGGATGTCGCTCACTACTTTCTGTACGATACTTGTCGGCACTGCAAAACTATAGCCCGAATACGAACCGGTCTGCGAAGCGATGGCGGTATTGATTCCCACCAACTCGCCGCGCGTGTTAACCAGCGCACCGCCGGAGTTGCCGGGATTGACTGCAGCGTCGGTCTGGATGAACGACTCAATCTTCATCTCCGCGTTGAGGATGTTGATGTTACGCGCCTTGGCGGACACGATACCTGCCGTGACGGTCGAAGTGAGGTTGAACGGATTGCCGACTGCAAGCACCCATTCGCCGACACGCAGGTCGTCGGAGTTGCCCATCAGGATGACAGGCAGCCCTGTCTCTTCGATTTTCAGGAGCGCGATGTCGGTGTTCGGGTCCGTACCCACCAGCGTAGCCGTGTATTCGCGTTTGTCGTTGAGAACCACCTGAATCTGGTCCGCACGGTCGATGACATGGTTGTTGGTGACGATATATCCGTCCTCGGAGATGATGACACCCGAACCGGACGCCTGCTGCGCCGGCATCTCGCGTTGCTGTCCCGGACGGCCGAAAAAGAACTCAAACAGGTCCATCTGCTGGGACGAAACCTGGTTGCGGTAAGTCGTTTTGACGTGGACCACGGCATTGACAGATAGTTCCGCCGCGTTAGTAAAATCCGTCTCGCCTGCCTGCGGCAGAGACGCGAAGCGGCTGTAAGCAGCAGGGACAGACAAAGAATCCTTGCCGGTAGTAAAACCGGTCAATTCGTAATTTGTAATTTTTAATTTGTCATTTAGCCGTAGCACGGCGATGGTTGTTCCGGCGCTGACTGCTGCGATGAGCAGCCCGATGCCCAAAAATCTAAATATCTTTTTCATAGTTCCGAATAATTTTAGTTGCACATTCTTGATTGCAAAATCCGTGCCAATGCCGACAAGTTCACACAAAAACAGCCGCCGGTGTCATGCGACCCGACGGCTGTTTGCTGATCTCTGACAGCTGAAAACTTACTTCACTTCCTCTACATCCTCGATGTCGATGACTTGGTGGAAGCGGTCTGCCAGTTTGTTGAGTTTCTTCTCTACGCGGTTGACTGCAGCCACTTTGACCCAGTTGCCGATACCGTCTGCAATGATTCCGAGACCTACCAGCCAGGCAATGGTAGTAGCCGAGATGGACGGATCGCAGAAGAAACAGTAGCAACCGCCGCACATAGCCAGCACGCCGAGCAGGCAGAGTACCCACCAGCGGCGGAAACCGAGTTTCTTGTAGTTGAAGGAGTCCAGCATCAGGTTCAGTCCCTCATAGAACACCCAGAAAGCGAAGATGAACGGAAGGGCGATAGCCAGCGGAGCCGGCATGATGATGATTGCCACGCCGAGGAACACCTGCAACAAAGCAGCGAGGAAAGTCAGTCCGCTGAACGGATTGATAGCACGGAGCGTAGCCCATGCACCGAAAGTGCTGCAACCGCTGATGACAAGCATCAGACCAAACGCCCATGCCAACGAAACGAGGGTGCTGCCCGGATAGATGATACAGAGCACACCCAGTACCACGAGGGCAATACCCGCGAGGCACATCATAATTTTAGTACTTGTCTTCATAGAATTAAATAGTTAAAATGTTTGATATTCTCAATTGGGAGTGCAAAGTTACTAATTTTTCTATTAATAAGCAAATAAAAATACATTTTTCTTGCATATATCGCAAAAATGTTGTAGCTTAACATCCGCTTTTTAATCGCGGCACTCCAATACAGGATTAACACAGCATTAACACAGCATCAGCGGCACGTCTCCCCAAGACAGCCGAAAAAACTCCTTCCCTCACTCTCTTAGGTCCTGTGCTCGTGCTCTCCCCGAGCGCGAGTGATCTTCCCTAAGGCAGCCTATTCCTGCCTATTCCGGCATAAATCGGCTTAAAACAGCACCCATTTTTACGATTTCTGCCCTTTACTCTTGCACAATTCAAAAAAATATAGTATCTTTGCAGCGCAAAACGGAAGTTTTGCCGTATTGAGCCCGCGCTGAGGGAATATGTCTTTCGGGCGGGAGAGATACAGGACATATTGAAAAAGGCGTCTTACGCGCTTTGTTTTGGTTATTCGGAATCTGGTAAATTCAACAATCTGTCAAAACATTGCAGCAAAGGATGCCCATTGGTATGTAAATAATGTTCGCGCAAGTGCGCGCATTTGTGCATACGGCGTGGGCTTCAATGTTGTTTGTTTTACAGATTAGGCAATACCAGAGCCTCGAATAGCGGAACAGCAAGATTGCAGTCCCGCTTTTATTATAGTTAGTATCCATTTATAAATCATCATCTTAGCAGACGGAGAATACCGAAAATCCGAGAAAGAGTAGGTAAAACTTAAATTTAAAGCAAAATGAAAAAGATTTTAGTTATTGCATCGGCAGCCCTTGCATTGCTGTCATGTGCAGGAAGTGGATCTCAAAATCCAAATGCTAAAAACGGGGCTCTTCCCGGTAAATTCTCAGTATCAGCAGAAACACAAGTTCAGTTCTCGCAAGGCAACCTTCAGTATCAGCCGAGTACCAAGACATGGCGGTTTGCACAAAACCAGTTTGATACAATCGGATCATCCAATGCGTTGATAGCTGAGGATTATGAGGGTTGGATTGATTTGTTTGGCTGGAGCACGGCGAACAACCCGACGCTGACTTCCACCGACAATCAAGCTTATCCCGATTTTACCGATTGGGGAACGAATAGTATATCTAATGGCGGAGGTAATAACGCCGGATGGCGTACACTTACCTTTGATGAATGGTTCTATTTGTTTGCTCAACGCGATGAAGCCAAGAACAAATATGGTGTGGGAGAAGTAAACGGTATTCAAGGCCTGATCATTCTTCCTGACGAATGGGAACTGCCGGCAGGTCTTACCTTTAACAAAGGCTTGGCTAAAGGTTTTGGCAGCAAGGCAAGTTCTATCAACTGCTATTCGTTAGAACAATGGAACAAAATGGAAAAGAATGGAGCCGTATTCTTGCCGGAAGCAGGAGAACGTGAAGGAAATAAAATACAACCCGAATGCGGGTATTATTGGACTGCTACAGACTATAATTATGCACAGGCATATAAGATCTTCATTAGCCCCATTGGCTTTAACTACAAATCTTGGGGAGGACGCAAATACGGAGAATCTGTTCGTCTTGTCAAATGATTTCTTCTAACTAATCTAGTACCGGAATTTGCCGAAAATCCGACAAAGAGTAGGCATAATTATTAACATCAATCACGATGAAAAAAATCATTTATCTTGTAGCCTGTATGTTGACATGTTCTATTGTCACGATGGCACAACAATCGACGTATGAACCGGACTCCCGGTATATCTGTCCTGAAAACGGAGTGATGACTAAACTATCGAATCGGGATTTCGATCATGATAATCTTCAATTTTACCTATGCGAGGCAAACGGAAAAGTGGGCGTAGTGGACGAGCATAAGCGAGTTATTATTCCCATAGAATACGATGAAATCAAACGCATAAGTTCCGATTATTATTTGATTCGGAATGGCAACGATTGTGGTGTAATCACCCAGTACGGAGAATTTGTATTTCCTCCAGCACTTGCTTCTATCACATATAACGCAAGAAACTTTACGTTAACCAGCTTGGATGGTTCTTCCATCACGGTTGAAGAGGATTTTCATTTTGATTCTAAATTACAAAGAATAGCTGCTTGGCTGTCTTTGTATTCAGGATGGGGCAATGCCTTTCTACTAAGAGCAGACAGTACTACCAAGACGATTCCGTTGGATGAATTCTGGTCATCTGGTGTATTCCATGACGGATTGATGCCTATTTTGGATAAGAATAGCAAGAAACTCGGTTATCTCAATACGAAAGGGGAATGGGCAATTCCAATCAGTATCTCTCAGGATCCGTCATTCGGTGATGATCTTGCATTTAGCGGGGGATATTTGGTCCTTAGCCAAACGGGGAAGTATAGAATATATGATAAAAAAGGGCAGGTCCTTTGGGCACTGTCATATCAATCAGGCGAAGCCAAAAATGATATTACCGATTATGTAGAAGGCGGCTACGCGTTAGTCCGCGTTCGTACTGGTAATAGAGCACAATGGAAATATGTATCACCTACCGGTAAACAATTGTTCCCTGAAGTGTACGGCAGTAAGACATACCCTGTACCATATGGGAATATAGATGATTTCATTCGGCCTATGTGCGATGAGATGGTGGCATTTGCTGATTTCAGTACGAGTGAACCTAAATGGGGATTTTTTGACAAAAACGGAAAGGTGATTGCAAGAGGCAAATATGCTAAAGTGCACGATTTCCAAGATGGACTAGCGGCTGTGAAAATGCCTGAAGGCGGAGAAAATCCCAACAAATGGGGTTTCATAGATAAAACAGGTCAAATGGTTATCCCTGCTATGTTCAGTAATGAACCAGGAGATTTCTCGGAAGGTCTGGCTGTCGTGCAAAAATCGAACGGACTGAAAGTGTATATTAACAAGCAGGGAGAGGTAGCGAGTCCTCAATTCTCAAATGCGCTACCATTTGTTCACGGAACTGCTTTTGTGGAAATTTTTGATGGCTACAAATCGAGGTATTTTGCATTGGATCATTCTTTCAATATGGTTAAAATCTTATTACCTGGTGGTATTTTTACGCCTGAGACACGCGCGCAGATTGAAAAAACAGCAAAATATCCAGATCGTCCCGCAGGGGATGTGTTCTTTTTCCCCGGTTACAATATAACCCAGATGATTAATAATCGTGGAGAATTCTATTTCATGTGGTCTGATAATATAGTAACAATCAATTCAATAACGGACGGAGTTGCACATGTATCATACGGACCCTATGGCGAAATGCGTGAGTTTTTCTGCGATACAACAGGTAAAATTATCTTTTCCTTAACCAGAAAAGAATTTTAATATAATGAGTAGGCAAAATATAAATATATAAATTACATAACAATATGATTAAGAATTTTAAGTTTTTAGTGCTCATGCTCGGTTTGATAAGCATGACATCTATTTCGTTACCGGCAAAAACGGTGACAAGTGCGCAATCCAACATCCTGACGTACGTCCAAACAGATGATGAAATGTTTGAACTGGAAGGAGAAGAAAGTGATTTGGATTATTATGATGCAGAAGTTGACCAAGCCAAGGAAACGAAGAAAAATGGAACTTCTTTCGGTGACATTATTACCGCTATTTTTGATGGAATAATTATTATCTTTTTCATCTATTGTTTCTATTATCTGCGTCATAATACCATCACTATTGAAAATCACCCCATTATCTATGTGTCATTAAGTGTTACCAAATTTTCTTTTATTGTGGGCTTGATAGGTTGGATTCTTTTTGCAGTAGCGTCCAGTTTTGACTCAACGGTCTTACCTGTTTTAGCCGTTCTAATAACCGTACTTGCTATAGTCATCTATGCGGTCTATAAGTCCTATAAAAGTTACGGGTATTTAGAGTTCATGACGACAAAGATTCTGGTAACAATAGCGAGCATTGCTTTAGGTTTAACGGTCGCTTTTGCAGCGATACCTCTTTTCGGCTTAATGATTCTATGGTATTTAATAAAAGACAAATTAGGTTGGGACAAATATGTATTGAGTGATGGAACCGAAATTCGTCGTGTCAATTCTTTGAGCAACCAGTACGAAGATAAATACGGCCATAGATACGAGCGCACAAGCGATGGTACATTTGTAAAAATATAAGACTATGAAACAAAGATTTTATATATCTCTGGCTTTGTTAATGACAAACATAGCTGTTTATGCTTGGGATTATACACACACTAAAATAGGAGATTTTTACTACAACCTTGATGATTCGAATAATGTGGCAGAAATAACATATGATGTAATTAATATATATGAGAATAACTATGTGGGAATAACATCCATAGATATTCCAACTAGTGTTATTTATGAGGATTCTCTTTATACAATTACAAGTATTGGAGAACATGCTTTCCATGATTGCTCGGTTTCGACTTCTATTACGATTCCTAATAGTGTTACAAGCATTGGAGAGGGAGCGTTCGTTCGTTGTAGGAATGTGCCATCTATTATAATTCCAAACAGTGTGAAAACTATCGGAGCGGCGGCATTCCAATTCTGTTATAGTTTGACATCTATAGAAATTCCGGAGGGGGTAACACAGATTGGAGAAGGTATGTTTCAACGTTGTAACAAATTAGCATCAGTAACTCTCCCCAATACCATTACGAGTATTGATGATTTTGCCTTTTGCCAATGTTCTAGTCTTACGTCTATAGATATTCCAGACAAAGTTACCAGTATTGGCGTATATGCTTTTGAAGAAAGTAAGTTGATTTCTGTTGAGATTCCGAACTCGGTCAAACATATAGAGCACATGGCTTTTGCAAATTGCATAAAATTAACATCAGTTACACTAAGCGATAGCATTACAAAAATAGAAGAAAATACATTTTCGAATTGCGCAAATCTACTGTCAATTGAAATACCAAATGGTGTCAAAAGTATTGGAGAAAAGGCGTTTGAATATTGTAAAAAACTGACTATGGTTATCCTTCCTAACAGCTTAGATAGTATTAGTAATTATGCTTTTGATAATTGTAAAAGTTTATCAACAATTGTCATTCCGGATAGTGTTAAATATCTCGGAAATTATGCCTTCCATCAATGCGACAGTTTAACATCTGTAAAACTTTCTGAAAGTCTCACAAGTATAAGCCGAGGGTTATTTCAAGAATGCTATAATTTATCATCGATTGAGATACCCAATAATGTAAAAAATATAGGAAGTAATTCATTTTCCCATTGTACAAGATTATCCTCAATTAAGATTCCAGATGGTGTGAATGAAATAGAGAGTGGAGTATTTTGGAATTGTTATAAATTAGATAGCATAGAGATTCCGAATAGCGTCACTAGTATTGGAGATAATGCTTTTTATTATTGCACTCGTTTAAGTTCTCTTTCTATAGGACAAAATGTGTCGGTTATAGGTGGAGGTGCATTTACTTATTGTATAAAATTGAAAGCCGTTCGTAATTATGCCATATCACCTCAGGAGATAGTAGCAAATGTCTTCAATAATGTAAACATATCCCAATGTACTCTTTATGTCCCACAAGAATCTTTGGCATTGTACCAAGCAGCGAGTGTCTGGAAAGATTTCTTAATTGAACCCATAGAATCAACAGCTACTTCGATAAGTGAGAATTCTATTAAAGATAATAAGAATGCATCAAAAATCCTCCGTGACGGCGAAATAGTCATCCTCCGTGGGGAGAAGGAATATACTCTGCAAGGACAAGAGGTAAAGTAATGTAAAAGTTTAGCTGCGTTACACGATGAGCAAGTGGCTAAACTATTTCAGAGGCAATGGTATATTACCAAAAGGATTGCCAAATAATCATCTATTAATTACAATCTAAAAACATAAAACAATGAAAAAAGCAATGTATTTATTAGTGCTTTTCATAACAAGCACTATTGCTCTCACTTCATGCGGAAAGAGTGAGAAAGAACTGGCACAGGATTACCTCACAAACAATGTTTTGCCAGGTGGAAAAGAGTCAGGCTCGTTAGAAGTGCTAAAATGCGAAGTGGAAGATTTTAATGCGTGTAGTGTTTATGATACGCTATGCCACGTCAAAGAACTCGGCTGTACAAGATCGAAATATTCCGGTGTCGTATTATATATTGATTATGCTATAACTGATTCTACGAAAGTCGTTGAGTATCAATATCCGAGTGGACATGTCTATAAATTCAAAGCTCTTGTTACCACTCGCTCGCAATTCAAAGTTGAGAAAAATGTCTATGTACTCGATGGCAAATGCTATTTAGAAAATGAACTACAAAATGCTAATAAGGAAATAGAGCACAAGGCAGAACCTGTACAGCAAAAATTCACCCCAAGCAATCATATCTCGCTTCCGTCTTATTTGACCGAAGGAAAATGGTATTCAAAAAGTTATTTGCATTAACCTGCTTATTGATTGCGTAGAAAAGATCCGCATCTTTGTTTAACAAGGGTGCGGATTTTTTATAATTTTACATAAAACTTGCATATGTCAAAAAAAAGCAGTAATTTCGGACTCCGCCACTATGTTTCCCCCGAAATTAAGTTCGCAAAATCCTGCAAATGGTAAAATAAAATGAATTTTTCTTGCACATTCGGATTTTTTGTAGTAATTTTGCATGCAAAATTGAAAGGCGCTATTTGAAAGAATGAGAAAGGAGAACAGAAAACAAAAAAGAGAGCCGAAACTCTCTTTCTGTGAACCAGCTGGGGCTCGAACCCAGGACCCCATCCTTAAAAGGGATGTGCTCTACCTGCTGAGCTACTGATTCTCCATGAAACAAAAACTTTTTACTCTGCTTTTTTCAAAAGCGGGTGCAAAGGTACTACAAATTTTTGACATGACCAAATTTTTTTGAACTTTTTTAACAAAAAATAGCATTTTAGGGCATTTTTATGCAAATAAAATTAGAAAATAAGCGAAGAAAGACCATAAATGTGCAAGTTGGCAACATTTTTATCGGTTCTGATTACCCGATTCGCATCCAGACGATGGCGAACACTTCGACCAACGATATTGATGGTTCGGTGGACCAGGCACGTCGGTGCATTGAAGCCGGAGCTGAGTTGTTGCGTTTCACGACACAAGGTCTGCGTGAAGTGGAGTCACTCAAAGAGATTCATGCACAAGTGTTGACGGCTGTTCCGTTGGTGGCAGATGTTCATTTTAATTCTGAAGTAGCGGACGCTGCGGCTCAAGTAGTTGAGGCGGTGCGAGTGAACCCGGGAAACTACAGCAAAGACGCTTCCAAATTAGAGGCGCGGTTCATACACCTATTAGATATATGTCGCGCGCACGAGACGGCGATTCGTATCGGTGTCAACCACGGTTCGCTTTCCGAACGGATGATGGATCAGTACGGCGACACGCCCGAAGGAATGGTCGCGTCCGTTATGGAGTTTCTGCGGATTGCCGTGGAGCAGAATTTTAAGAATATCGTCATCTCCGTCAAGGCATCTAACACGCGCGTCATGGTGGAGACCGTGCGCCTCTTGGTCAAAACGATGGACAAAGAACACATGGCTTTTCCTCTTCACCTCGGTGTGACCGAAGCCGGTGAAGGCGAAGACGGACGCATCAAATCCGCGGTCGGTATCGGTGCGCTCTTGGCAGATGGAATAGGCGACACTATCCGTGTGAGTCTGAGCGAAGCGCCTGAGAATGAGATACCTGTGGCACAAGACTTGGTGAACTATTTCGCCGATGAGGAGTCGACCCGTTATGATGGTTCGGTGACTGCGGAAGTGCTGGATAACATCGGTGGCAATGCCGAGATCCGTTATTCGTCATTGGAAGAAGACTGGAATCTGTTCTGCATGCAAGCTGCAGCTGAGTGCGGACGCCTGTTGTGGGATTATAAGGCTACCGAACTGAAACTGGTCAATCCGAATTTCTCGGAAACCAAACTCAATTTCCTCAGCAAGGACATCCTCCAGGCCGCGCGCGTGCGTATATATAAAACGGAGTATATCTCCTGCCCGGGCTGCGGACGAACGATGTTCGACCTTCAGAAGACCGTAGCCGAGGTCAAGAAAGCAACGGCGCACCTCACGGGTCTAAAAATAGCCGTCATGGGCTGTATAGTGAACGGTCCGGGTGAGATGGCGGACGCCGATTACGGCTATGTGGGAGCCGGTCGTGACCGTATTTCCCTCTATCGCGGCAAAGAGTGCGTCCTCAAAAACATCCCGCAGGAAGAAGCCGTCTCTCAACTCCTCGCCCTCATCGAGGCAGATAAAAACGGTAAATAGGATCAATCTGTCTGCCGAATTTTGAATTCCAATTAGGCGCAAAGGCTCAAACCTTTGCGCCTTTTGCTTTGCCATAAGCAAAAAAATAACAATTTATTTGCATAATTAAGAAAAATGTTGTACCTTTGCAGCGGATTTCACTTTCCAAATCGTAAAAAAATGTAATTTTGGGAAGTGAAAAATACTCAAAAAAAATCATTACACATGAAGATTATTGAACGTCCAGATTATTTGGAAAGCTTGCAAAATGTGCGTCTTATGCCGGACATTAAAGTAGTAACGGGTGTTCGTCGAGCAGGTAAGTCAGAGCTTATCCGAATGTACATGGAGTGGTTAAGAAAAAACGATAAGAAAGCTAATATCATTTTTATCGATTTTACTTCGCTCGCCGCAGAACCATTACAAGAGTATCATGCCTTGCATAACTACATCGAGGAGCAATATAAAGCAAAGAAGAATAATTACGTCTTCATTGATGAGGTACAAATGTGCGCCAAATTTGAGTTGGCAATCAACAGCCTCCACGCGATGCAAAAGTATGATATTTATATCACTGGCTCCAACGCTTTTCTATTAGGTTCTGACTTAGCTACGTTGTTTACCGGGCGTGTTATGAGAATCATGGTTTATCCTTTCAGTTTTTCGGAATATCGCTCCTATTTCGGTTCACAAGAGATACAATCCCAATTGGATCAATATATACAGGACGGAGGACTTGCCGGTTCATATGTCTATACAACGCAAGCAGAGAAAGCCAAATATGTGCAGGAGGTGTTTCGTACCATTATTGAGCGCGATATCATTCAACGCTATAAATTATCGGATGTGTATTTGCTCAATAAGGTAGCGGAGTATCTGATGGATAATATAGGCAATACGACTTCTTATAGAAGTGTGAGCGGCTATTTGCAAGCGGAACAGATAAAGACGAACCATGTTACTGTTGGGAACTACATGGATTTTCTATGCCGCACATTCTTGTTCAACCAAGTCAAGCGTTACGATGTCCGAGGGAAAGGCTACTTGCGCATGATAGACAAATATTATCTGGTAGATAGCGGTTTCCGCTATGCCTTGCTCGGCACACGTAACATGGACTACGGGCGTATCTATGAGAATCTGGTGGCATTGGAATTGTTGCGACGCGGATATGATATCTATGTCGGCAAACTATACCGGAAAGAGATTGATTTCGTAGCCATGCGTGGAAATGAAAAGATATACATTCAGGTGAGCGACAATATCAGTTCCAAAGAGACTTTCGAACGCGAGTACTCGCCACTTTTGCAAATCAAAGATGTGTACCCCAAGTTCATTATTGCCCGCACGCGCGTCCCGAAATATGATTACCAAGGTATTCAGATCATCGACCTAGCCGAGTGGTTAGCAAATCCATAAGACAAACCTTTGCGCCTTTTGCTTTGCCATAAGCAAAAAAATAACAATTTATTTGCGTATGTCAGAAAAAAGTTGTACCTTTGCACGTAAATTTCGTGCGTACTAACCATAGAAGTGCTATTCCGCTGAGCTCAGCAGCATAAAAAGCAGTGAAAAAGAAGAGTCGAACAAATGAGATACACTATAGTCATAGAGGAGATTTTGCGTAAAGAAGTGGCTGTTGAAGCAAAAGATGCAGAGGAAGCGGAAGAGATTGTTGAAGCACTTTATAGCAAAGGGGAGATTGTTCTGGACGCAGGTGATTTCATTGGAGAACCGACCATAACATGTAAGTGAAAATCAAGATACAAATTTGACATAAAACATCCGCAGCGGCGGAGTAAACATATTTATTAATTAGCGTTTGCTATTTGTCTATTCGCACTGAAACGTAGGAAATTTCAAGAATAAGCAAATTATAAAGAGCAACAGCAAACCCGCAGATTTTTGCGGGCGACTTGTCTTTATAATGGTGCTATTCCTACGACCACAGTGCGAGCAAGTTTGCCCGCATTTTGTATTTATACAGGTCGTAGAAGCAGAATAGGAAAGGTAGCAGACAGCAAAATGCTATCTGATGAAATTAACCGAATCGGTCGCCAAACCATTTATAAAGTGGGTTGGCGGCAAAACACAGCTCATTGAGCAATTAGAAGCTTTGCTTCCGGCTGATTTTGAGGAATGGAAGGAGGTGACGTACATTGAGCCTTTTGTGGGCGGAGGAGCTATGCTCTTCTATATGTTACGTACACACGCCAATATCCAAACAGCCGTTATTAACGACATCAACTCGGATCTGACGACATGCTACAAGGTGGTGCGCAATCATCCGTCGGAATTGGTGGAGTCTCTGCAACAGATCCAAGATGAGTATTATGCACTCGCGTCCGAAGATGAGCGCAGGGCTTTCTATATGCAGCGACGGGACGAGTTTAACACGAAATCCTTAGACCCGCTTCGTAACACTACGTTATTCTTTTTCCTAAACCGTACTTGCTTTAACGGCCTTTATCGCGTCAACAAAGCAGGACTTTTCAACGTGCCTTTCGGTCGTTATGATCATCCGCAGATATGTGATGCCAAGACGATTTATGCGGATAGTGCGTTATTGCAAAAGGTAGAGATATTTACCGGGGACTACCAGCAAGTTTTTCCTTTTGCTCAAGGAAAGACGCTCTTTTATTTCGATCCGCCTTACCGTCCTTTGAACAATACCAGCAGTTTCAACGATTATGCGAAAGAGCCTTTTAATGATCTTGCGCAAGTTCGTCTCAAAGATTTTTGCGACACAGTTGACGCTTCTGGCTATCATTTCATGCTGAGCAATTCGGATTGTCAGGATGGTTTCTTTGATGACCTCTACAAGCAATATACAATCGAGCGTGTTTTTGCATCGCGTAGTATAAATGCGAATCCCGACAAACGCGGCAAACTGACCGAGATCTTGGTGCAAAATTATAAAGAAGTAAAACAAAATCAATTATTCTAAACTATGGCAGCACATACCGAAGAACAATTTGAGATATTTATGTCTCAGTTGAGAAAAACAAACCAAACATTAGACTACTTTTTCTGTGATTTTAAGAAGATAAAAGCAAATGTAGATAGAATAAAGGTAAATCTCAATTTACTAAATAGTTTGTTGACCTCTTCTAATATCCAAAGTACAATAGATTGTATATTTGAAGAATACGGCACAAAGCCTTTTGAGGTTTTAGATATTTTGATTGCTGTAAGAGATAGTAAAGATGGCGTATGGGTAGTTGAAAAGTCGCCTTTGGACGAACCGCAAAAATTATCAAATATGTTTAAATCCCCTAATGGAGTATATACATTTCTCAAAACGACAGGTTTACTGAATCTATTTCAAAATAAAGATCTTACGAACCTCGTTGATTATGTTTTTGGGATAGAAACAGGAATGGATACCAATGCTCGCAAAAACAGAAGTGGTCAAATAATGGAAAATGAGATTGCTTCAATCTTAAAAGCAAATGGAATCCCTTATAGCAGTCAAGTAAAATCTATTACTTTCCCAGATTTGAAAGATAAATTAGGAAAGGATGTTAAGAAATTTGATTTTTCCATTCGTACAACACGTAAAACATACTTATTGGAAGTAAATTTCTATAATGGAGGAGGTTCTAAACCGAATGAAGTAGCGCGAGCTTATACAGGTATTGCTCCTAAAATCAATAGTAATCCAAAATATGAATTCGTGTGGATTACAGATGGGCAAGGTTGGTTTGATGCAAAGCCTGAAATCAAAGCTGCTTATGATGTAATTCCTTCTATTTATAATTTAACAAGCCTTCCCAACTTTCTAAAAAAGATAAAAGATGAAGGTTTCGTAACAGATAGTTTATTTTGATCTAATGACCACTTATTCAACATACCCAGATTTTCGCATCCTACAAGGCGATTGCATGGAACGATTGAACGAGATAGAAGACAACTCTATTGATGCTATCTTTGCAGACCCTCCGTACTTCTTGAGTAATGGCGGAATAAGTGTGCAAAGCGGCAAGCAAGTATGTGTGGATAAAGGCGATTGGGACAAAGGCGGCACGCCCGAATACATCTATGAGTTCAATCGCAAATGGCTTGGTCTATGTCGCTCCAAACTAAAAGAAAACGGCACGATTTGGATTAGTGGCACGCACCATAACATCCACGTCGTTATGCGATGCCTGCAAGAGCTCGGCTACAAAGTGCTCAATACGATTACTTGGCAGAAAACAGATCCGCCACCTAATTTGTCGTGCAAGTATTTTAATTTCTCTACCGAACTCATCATTTGGGCGCGCAAGTCGGAGAAGAAAACGCACAAGTTCAACTACGAGACCATGAAACAACTGAACGGCGGCACGCAAATGACCGATGTGTGGCGTATTCCGGCAGTAGGTTCTTGGGAGAAACTGCAAGGCAAACACCCGACGCAAAAGACCTTGCGTCTATTGTACCGAATCATCCTTGCTTCTACCAACGATGGCAATACAATCCTTGACCCGTTTAGCGGTTCGGGCACGACGGGAATCGCCGCTAATCTGCTTGGACGCAAGTACATCGGCATTGAGCAAGATCCTTCTTTCGCAGACTTATCTCTCCGTCGCCGCGAAGCTTTAGAGGACGAACAAACACGCAAGAAACTCTTGGACAAAATGCGTGAGAACGGGCAAGAAGCAACCGTTCTCGTCAACCATATGCGCGAGAGAGACCGCGAACTGGCGATGCAATTAGGCATAACGTACACGCGTGCCGGAGATAGTAAAGGTTCGTTGCTGGTGAAACAAGGTTTTGAGCGTTTGGGCTATATTTGCCTGCATACCAACGGAGAGAATCCGCAACTATTCAAGCAGACCAACAAAGGTTTTCGGATTTATACGGCGAAAGACTTGCAGAATATGGGATTTTCTGCCGAGAACGCACCATATTATGCGGTATTCCTCTTTAACCCGAACAAGCCCATCTCCTTCGACCAAGAGATAGACCTCCACAAGAAGAAATACACCCAAGTAGCACACATAGAGCCGCTTAGATATTTTATTGCTATCAAATAGTTAGTATTGTCAATAAATCGTTTCATCACAAAAACGTACGAGACATTGAACCTAAAAAGAAACATTCGCTTAATTAGTTCAATTCGCCGTTTATAAAATCTGTTTCATCTGCGTAATCTGTGGACAAAGAAAAATTGTTTTGGACAGATAAATAATCTCCTCTTCCTCTTTTTTCTGCCATTTCTGCCACTTCTGCCACATCATTTTTTGTTCTGACCGTTTTGACCGTTTTGACCGTTTCTTCCTAATATGGTCAAAACGGTCAATACGGTCATGTCTTTTTTTTTATAGATGCACCCCTTTTCCCGATCAAATCGTTAGTCATTCTTATATATTCTTAGTCATTCGTTAACCATTATCGGACTTATTACGTACCCGGAACGGACCTGCCACGCGACCGGAAACCGATTCAAACGGATCTCCGAAACGCCCAAAGCCGTACGTACACGTCCGTAATGGTAACGTAATGCGAACGGGAATGACCGCTAAACACCCCTAAATTACACCCTAAATATACCCTCAATACATTCTAAATTTGATAAAATTGCTGTTTTCTCGAAAAAAATGCACGTTTACTTGCATATGTGCAATTTTTGTTGTAATTTTGCAGGCAAAATTGGTTTGAGTGAAATCGTTAACCCGTTAATTCGCTAATTCGTTAAAATAAAAAATATATTCATTATGCTTAAAAGTCCTTTACAAATTGCGCGTCAGAGCTATCAGCCGAAAATGCCGGTAGCTTTGCAGGGCGCAGTACGCCTCGTGGAAGGCGAGAAAACACAGTCGGTAGCAGACCAAGAGGAGATTCAGAAACTCTTCCCGAACACGTACGGTCTGCCGATCATTACCATGGAACCCACCACCGGCAAGAACCATTGTGACGAACCGTTCAACGTCGGCGTGATCCTCTCCGGAGGTCAGGCTCCAGGCGGTCACAACGTCATCTCCGGTCTCTACGACGGTCTGAAAACTTTGAACCCGAAGAACAAACTCTACGGTTTCCTCGGCGGTCCTTCCGGTCTTATTGACGGCAAATACCAAGAACTCACCGGCGACATCATTGACGAGTACCGCAACACCGGCGGTTTCGACATCATCGGTTCCGGTCGTACCAAACTGGAGGAGACTTGGCAGTTCGACAATGGTATCGAGATCTGCAAGAAACTGGGAATCAAAGCCGTAGTCATCATTGGTGGTGACGACTCAAACACCAACGCGTGCGTCCTCGCTGAGTACTATCTCCAGAAACAATGCGGCATCCAAGTCATCGGCTGCCCGAAGACCATCGACGGCGACCTCAAGAACGAGATGATCGAGACCTCCTTCGGTTTCGACACCGCTTGTAAGACGTACGCTGAGCTCATCGGTAACATCCAGCGCGACGCTAACTCCGCAAAGAAATACTGGCACTTCATCCGCCTCATGGGCCGTTCGGCAAGCCATATCGCCCTTGAGTGCGCGCTCCAAAGCCAGCCGAATATCTGCCTCATCTCTGAGGAGGTTGAGGCAAAGAAGATGACGCTCAACGACATCGTAGAGGACATCGTCAAAGTCATTGTAGCCCGCGCTAACGCAGGCCTCAACTTCGGTACCGTCCTCATTCCGGAAGGTCTGATTGAGTTCATCCCAGCTATGCGTGTCCTCATCCAAGAGCTCAACGACATGCTCGCTAACAACGAGGAGTTCACCTCGCTCGACGGCGACGACGCTAAACGTGAGTACGTCAAATCCAAACTGACTCCGGCTTCCTGCGATCTCTTCCGTTCGCTGCCGAAGGGTATCGCTAAGCAGCTCACCCTTGACCGTGATCCTCACGGAAACGTCATGGTTTCGCAGATCGAGACCGAGAAACTGCTCATCGAGATGGTTCAGAAACGTCTGGCTGTTCTCAAAGCGAACGGCGCGTACAAAGGCAAGTTCTCTGCCCTCAACCACTTCTTCGGCTACGAAGGACGTTGCGCTATGCCGTCTAACTTCGATGCTGACTACTGCTATTCGATCGGCGTGAACGCTACCCACCTCATCGCTGCCGGCAAGACCGGTTACATGTCCCTCGTGCGCAACCTCACCAAACCCGCTGAGGCTTGGCTCGCAGGTGGTGTGCCTATCACGATGATGATGAACATGGAGAAACGTAACGGTAAGATGAAACCCGTTATTCAGAAGGCCCTCGTGGATCTCAACGGCAAACCGTTCCAGTATCTTCAGGCGCACCGCGAGGAATGGGCGGACGCGAACACCAGTTACATCTATCCGGGTCCGATCCAGTACTACGGACCGAGCGAAGTATGCGATCAACCGACACGCACTTTATTGCTCGAGCGCGGCAAGTAATCCTCGCCTTATGCATCAGTTTGTCTCTATCGGCTCAGTCCGATAGAGACTTATTGAATGCGTATATGCGCGAAGACATGACCGTCTGGAAAGCGTACGTGGATAACCTAAACAGCGAAGCGCAAACCACTTCAAACAGCGAAGCGCTAAACTACCTATATGGTTACTGCGGGTATATCGTGGCGGAAGCAAAGAAAGAAGGCAACGAAGCTCTCTTGCCCGAAGCCAAACGCTATGTGCAGCAGTTCAAATCACAAATCACAAATTTCAAATCACAAATGCCCATAGGGCACTACGAGATGTACATGTCTGCGGTCTATGTGTTCGAACTGCGTCTGCATGAGTCCATCCATCCGGTTAAGGCGATGTCGCTCGCCAAAGAGGCGGTCAAGTTGGCTCCAAACGACCCGATCGTGCTGTCTTATTACGGAACCAGCCTCTTCTACGCACCCAAACCTTTTGGCAGCAAGAAAGATGCTTTGACGTATTTTCAGAAGTCCGCGCGCTTGTTCAGGGATGCCAAATGGCATGATTGTTGGTGGAGACCTGCTACGATGATGTATATCGCCCAATGCCATGACAAAATGGGCAATACTGCCGAAGCGCTCCGGTGTACGCAGGAGTTGCTGAAAGCCTATCCCGATTATGAGTATATTAAACGCGATTATCTGCCTGATCTTATCCGTCGTACCCGCTAACCGTCTGTTGGTTCCGCAGGGAGAGATGCCGGACAAGGGTTGGCCGGCTGTTTTGTTGTTGCATGATCATGGCGCACGGTTTGAGAAAGGCTGGCAGAAAGTGATTGGTGATAATCCCGAACCTTATTACTCCGGCATGGCTATCGGCGATTCGCTGGCTGCGCATGGCTATGTGGTCTATTGTGCCGATGCCCTCTATTGGGGATCGCGTCGTTCCCATCTCTCGCAACGGCAGTTCAGCGATTCGTTGGGAGGACCGGGCGAGTGGTACGCGCGTGTTTTGACGGATGATCAGGCGAGTGTGCGATACTTGCAATCGCTGCCTTTTGTCGATTCCACCCGCATCGCTGCGGCGGGTTTTTCGTACGGCGCTTACAGGGCGTGGAATCTCGCAGCGGAAGAACCTGCGGTAACTGTTTGTATAGCCGCTCATTGGATGACCACACTCGCTCAAAACCGCTATAATGACTCATGGCTCTGTATGGCCCGGAAGGATCAACAACCCTTTGCACAAATAGCTGCAAGCATCGCTCCGAGACCCTTCTTGCTCCAGTACGGCACAACCGACAAACTCTTTCCCGTTTCGGCGGTAGATACTTGTATTCATTACATCGATTCGGTCTATGGAGGTTCGCCTGTTTTTCATCCGGAAAAGTACGAATGCGGGCATGTTTTTACCCATAAACACCTCCAAAATTGGCTATTTTGGTTAAAAAAGCACCTTTAATTGCATTTTTTTTCAAAAATATTTGGTCAATTCAAAAAAAAGCAGTACTTTTGCACCCGCTTTCGAAAAATGAACTATCCGTAGGGTCCCTCGGGACGTAAACCAGCGGAGCGTTTGCGGACCGAAAAGCGCATTGCTCAATGGTGTAATGGTAGCACTACAGATTCTGGTTCTGTCTGTCTGGGTTCGAGTCCTGGTTGAGCAACAAAGTCCGATAAATACTGGCCTCGCGAGGTATTGACGCAAAAAGGCCGTGTCAAAATCGGGTCAAAAAGTTTTCATGACTTAAAAAGTGCTGACATCAGTAATGGTGCCAGCGCTTTTTAAAAAACATGAAAAATCGTTTAGAAATTTTGGGTTACAAACCCGCGACACTGAAACACGATTCTAATGGTTGGTACATTCTGTACTACGTGTATTCTCCAGTCACAAACAAGTTAGAGCGCGTCCGCACCAAATTAAATGGTGTACGCGAGAACTTTAAACGCCTTAATGACTTCCGCTCTTATGCGGATAAGATGGTGCAAGACATCAATCTTAAGTTAGCCGGTGGTTGGACTCCGCTTATCGAGCAGCAGAATGCTTCCCTCTTTAAGCCGATGAACTTAGCTACCGAAGAGTTCATCAGTATTAAGAAACGCGAGTTACGTCAATCGACGATGGTAGCGTACAAATCGGTTCTCAGCATCCTTAACAACTGGATCGTCGAAGAACTGCATTCTCCCGACTGTCCGGCTTCGATGTTCAACCATGCTTTGGCGGTTCGCTTCATGGATTTCCTCTTTACAGAACCTACCGAGGAAGAGATTCGAAAGGCAAAAGCGCAAAAGAAACAGCCACGCAAAGCATTGTCTGCTAACGCTTGGAACACCTACCTAAAGAAGTATCGCGCCATCTTCAGTTGGTTCGAGGAACATTGCTACTGCAAAGAGAATCCGTTTGAGCGTATTAAGACCAAACAGAAAGAAGAGAAACGCCGTGGATTGATACCAGCAGAAGTTCGTGGCCAGATCTTCGATTACTGCGAAGAAAACATGCCGAACTATATTATGGTCTGCATGCTCATTTATTACGCGCTCATTCGTCCGAAAGAAATTGCGCTTATTCAGTTGCGTGACATCCATCTGGATGAAGGTTACATCCTTATTCCGACCGAGAAAGCAAAGACACATATCGAGCGCCAGGCTCCACTGTCACCGGAATTGATCGAACGTCTCAAAGCTATGCATCTGGAGAAGTATCCACAGAATTATTACTTGTTAGGAACAGAGTATGTTCCATCTGAGTCGCCGGCATATCACGGCAAGTACAAAAAGGACTGGATGAAGATCCGTGAGGCGCTCCATCTGCCGCAAGAAATGCAACTCTATTCGTTCAAGGATGACGGTATAACCGAGATGATTGATGACCATAATATGAACATCCATCTGGTACAACAGGCAGCTGGTCACCAAGATGTCACAACGACCATGAAATATGCTCGTAAAATTGACCCGAATATGATAGAGAAAATACGTTCGTGCGGCACCAGTTTCCGTCCGGTAAAATAAGAGCTTTTTTCCGGTCGAAAAGAAGCAGCGTTCAAGGACATGAATACTGCTTCTTTTTTTGTATATTCGTATTAAGTTAGGAACGCGCGCGTAGGGAGAAAATTCGTGCGCCCCTGTAAATACACGAACACTCGTTGAAAAAATTGGCGTGTTCGTGCTAAAAGATTTTTATTTTATTCCGTTTTTCCGGTCTATAAAATCATAAATCGCTGTAAATAAGCCAGATAGCGACGAAAGATAGCAAAATCTTTCGTCTTTTCCCTCTGGAGAGCCCCAACCGCCCTGCTTAATTTGCCCAAAATCGGCTCTTTTTGAGCGGAATATGCAGTCAACACTTTCAACTTATTGCCGAAGTCGGCTCAAATCTTTAGGACGAAAGTCTCACTCATTTTCTTACATCATAAGTCGCATTTTGTGCATGAAATTGATAGGTCTCCACTATTCCAAAATAACCTCAAAAGTCACCTCATTTTTCGCGCGTAATAGTCTTCCATTTTTGAGCGCCGAAAGTCTTCTCTTTTTGCGACCTCAAAAGTCTCCGTTTACTCTCCGACCTCGCGAGTCTTCAACCGCTCCGCGCATCTCACAAGTCCGCTTGCGCTCGCGCGCCTTTGAGGTCTTCTATAAACAAAACTACCGCACGTTTCATCACGAAAAGCGCGGTAGCGACGAAATGGGACACTCAAAAGTGATTTAGATAGTAAACGACAAACGCCTCACACCTCGTTTGTATATTATAGTTCAATTAACATCTTCTCTGCCAACGGTACATACCATGTGCGGACTTCATCAGCGGTGGGAGTATGTCCTCCGGGGAAATGGAATGAACGGTTGTAGTGCTCCAAGAAGAGCGGTTCAAAATGCGCTAAGGAATCTTGCTCTCCGAATAATCCCCACACATGGTCGCTGAATTGCGGATTGCAGTTGTCGAATTGAGTAGCCTCCAGCGCGGCAAACTCTTTGACCAAGTTTTCATCAATAACGAATGATTGCTTGCCATCCTTGCGTGGTGACTTGTATTCATGTTGACCTATGCGCTGTTTCAAGAACTCTGACATCTGGAAATGAGGATTACCAAGCAAGGCAGGAATACCAACGACCGGAGCAATCATCTGTGCATAGAAAGCGCCGCAACTATTCCCTACGAGCAAGTCGGGCTTTTCTCTGTCAATTAGTTCGCGAATGAAACGCAGTGCGTCCTGCGGATGCATGGGTAAGTCCGGTGTCAGAACATCGGCACGCCCTGCGAATGCTTCACGTAACGCAACAGCAGGAACACATTGTCCGCTTGCATAAAAGCCATGTAGGAATAGTATCTTTTTCATTTCACTCGCAAGGTCTTTAGCAAAGCCTTTTGTTCGTCCGTGATACGGAAACTCTCAACGGCTTTCTGAATAGTTTTGTTGTGCGTATCCTTCTCTAAACGATGTTGCTCAATATAGGGCAGCGTGGCATCCCATTGTTTGGCGAAAGCCGTAGCAAAGAACCACGCTTGCATCATGCGGATGTAATACTCATCGCTCTTGATGGATGCCACCCATTCCAAGTGCTCCGGTCGGAAAGCCTCGTCCAAAAAGTAGCGCATTAGCGTCCCTATGCCAAAGCGTTTCGTATAGGTGTGATTGCTCCTCATCCACTTGCGAATGAGCGGTAATAACTCCGTCGTATGTTTCTTGAAGCAACGAGGCGATAGTTGGTCGCAGGTCGCCCAGTTATCTACATACGGCAGGAACTGCTCTAGATTAGCGATACAGATGTTGAAATCTTTCTCTTCCGACAGGATAAACGCGTGCAATTGGTTCTCGTCAAAATAGCGATGTGGCAAACTATGCAAGAACTCTTGCGCAGCAGGAGTCTTGCAGATTTGCTTCGCCATCTTGCGCAAGTCCGGTGTCCGTACACCAATTACCGTCTCGCGTGAGACTGTCGGAAGCAACTTGCTTTGAAAATCAGCATACGCCTTGTCTTGCAAAGCAAAGAGTTTAGTCTCGATATACGCAGATCCATCCAGCCGCATGATCTTCACAAGACGGTCGTCGCCGAGGTAAAGATGGCTACATAGATTGAAAGCACCGGTATCGCGGAAGCCGCATTTGTGCATCACACGTTCAGAGGCTGGATTATCTACAAAGCAGTCACACCATAGCACCTCGAAATGCTGCTCTTGGAAACAGTAGTCAATCATCAGACGCAACGACTCCGAACATATACCTTGGTTCCAATAAGGTTTGGCAACCCAATAACCGACCTCTGCATCATGTTCACCGATGGTTATGTTGCTTTCTCCATACAAATAATAGCCCATACAACCAATCGCTTCGCCGGTCTGTTTAAGTTCAATCGCCCATGTATGATCATTGTGAAAGACCGTCCGGATTATCTCCAGACTTTCTTCCACGCTCTTATGCGGTGGCCATCCTGCACGAGGTCCCACATTCGGATTAGAAGCATATTTGAACAACGCTTCTGCATCACTCTCCCGCCATGGTCGTAATATGATTCTATCGGTTTCCATGCTTATATTCTTGTCATGTGATACCCCATGCGCTTGAGTGTTTCCCTTAGCCACCTTGATATTTGGTAAAGTTATATTTCTCGCGTAATTGCTTTTGCTGTTCTGCTGAACGGGAGGTAAAGTACGCCTTCCATCCCGGACAGAAATTGATGTGCCATCTCCAGAAACGACCTAACGCAGAGTTAGGTTTTGCATCGTAGTGTGCACGAAACTTACAATTTTCACATGCGTGTGCCATAATACTGTATAATGATTCCAATTAGTTTTTCTTATCTAACAATTATCATCGTGTGCGTGCCTTGCACAAGCACGGAGTCTGCGGATAAAGCAGTTACAGCTAACGTGTCATGCAAAGTCTGCGCCAGCAGTCGTTCGTTGCGCATCATCTGTTCATTCTCACACCACACCTCTGTCTGGCACATTCCGTCCTTGATGATGAGTCGCCCATTGGCATATTGGTAATTACCACCCATGCCATTACAACCTGCTGAAGCGGTTATCACTCCGTTCTCCAACAAACTAATCGTCGGGAATGATACGGAGTCTTCCGTAAGCATTATGTTGTCAAAAGTTCGCACCTGCCAAGTGCCTAAGATGTCCGTCACGAAATTAGATTGGAGTTCTACACTATTACGTTCGTATTGGCGGTCAACGAAGATGAGCAACATCGGCACTTGAGTCCAAGTGTTTTCTTTGGGAGCGACATCGACGCGATAGGTAAATATCAGTTTCTTTCCGTCATCCGTCAGACTCTCTGCATGTAGTTCGGTGCTATGATTAGTTTCCAGTAGCACAACAGCTATAGCAAACTGCTTCTCAAAATCAATAGGTGTCGGTTGGCCGTTCTTACCCATGAAGGCAGCCATGCCGAAATACTGTTCAAACTCGTCCAGCGAAACAATCTTTGCCGGAACAGGTTCGATTGCATCGTTCCGCACGAAATAGTTATGTGCTACCACAAACGGTACTTGCGTATCGTTCGGTTTCTTGACCAGGTGCGCAATCAACATCCATGCGCCGATGATGATCAGCACAAATATCGCCCCAAGGATATGAGGAAAGAACTTTTTCATATTATCGTCTTTTGGTATGCCAGGCGTTCGTCGCCTGAAAGTAAATAAATGATGCCGCAATACGTAAACCCGTGCTTGAGGATGTTATGCTGCATGATATGATTGTCTCGATGCGTATCTACGCGAAGCGTACGGGTTCTTTCAAAAGCCCATTTGAGCACATAATCCCATATCCCGTGCACATCCGGCCAACTCGCCAAACGATGGATGACATAATACGGTTCATCGTTCAGCCATGCGCCATCGTATATCTTCTCGTATGTCGGTTCCGGCGCAGGCAGGAAAGCAAAGTACGCCACAATCCGTCCGTCATCTGTGACCACAAAGCCACCGTCACGAGCGATGTCTGCTTGGATAACTTCCTCCGACGGATAACCGTTGATCCATTGGTTCACGTTACCCGAAGCGTGCATTATCTCCCGCCCCGCATCTATTACCGGCATGATAGCAGGGATGTCATCATATGTCGCAAATCGGATGGTACGATGCATATTATATCAAATCGCTTACTTCTAATGGTACATATTCAATCAAGTCTTGCGGAGTGAGGCGGAGTTGCATGCCGCGCTGACCGGCAGAGACATAGATCTTCTCATGTAGCAGACAGGTCTCGTCGATGTACGATGGAAACGGTCTTTTCATCCCTATAGGACAACAGCCGCCACGGATATAACCGGTGAGCGGTAGCAGTTCTTTCTGCGGAATCGGTTTGCAGGACTTATTGCCGCTGGCACGAGCCGCTTTTTTCAAGTCCACCTCACACGCACCCGGCACGACACATACAAAATGCTTGGTCTTGTCGCCCTCCAGCACGATGGTCTTGAATACGGCATCCACATCTTCGCCTAACTGTTCCGCCACATGCGTTGCGCTCAAGTCCGACTCATTCACAGCGTATTCAATCAGTTCATACGCAATCCCTGCTGCATCCAGCAACCGACACACATTTGTCTTCTGTATCTTCTGTGCCATATCAATGTCCTCTCACAAATTGACACTCAGGTACATCCGCCGTGAAACAACTATCGTCCCGCTGCTCCTCGTCAATCGCCTGTTGCTGCTGCGCTATGTACTCGTCGTATGTCATAACATTACACAAATTCTTCCGGCTTCCTTGGTGAAGATTGAGGGATAGCGGCAAATGCAGGCATAGACCTGTGCGGAGGTAACCGGTTTGCCGTCCTTACGTACATGCCAGGCATTGCGGTTGATAGCGGCGGCTATCTGATCAGTCGTCTTTCCATGACCATCCGACATAATGGCGTACCTGCGAAAGCAGTTTCTCCGCTTCGCGTCGATTATTGCTTCCTCAAGTTTCATATCTCAATTATCTTTATCAATAAATCATTTGCTCTCAGATGATATGCCCTTCTTATAGATATACGTGGTATAGCCAGGAGCGTACGAGTCATAGACCTCGCTGAGGAACTGACTTACCAGTGTGAAACCATGTTGTGGGTAATATTCGTGGGTGCAACTGGTGTCGGT
>Ga0310695_10004160_pt1 | contig 27155 bp, 24 predicted proteins | sample RumenRJG_04DNA_FD_203882 | JGI IMG/M metagenome (GOLD analysis project Ga0310695, IMG submission 203882) | Bovine rumen microbial communities from Lethbridge, Alberta, Canada - RJG_04 (v2) (version 2) | ecosystem: Host-associated > Mammals > Digestive system > Stomach > Rumen | place: Canada... | reverse complement strand
CAGATTTGCTCTATTTCGATACCAGTGCATGAATATGTAAGCATAAATATTAACCTCGGCAGCGTTCTGATACAGGGAATCATGTACTTGATCTATAGACTAACACTCCAAACACCAAGATATTGTAAAACAGTTGATGAAGCATTTCAGAGTTGTATAGACACTATAAATAATGAAATCAATAAAAAGATGATTTACGATAGAGATCCGGAACTAATAAATCCAGATAAATAACAACTAAACGATCCTACAAATCAGAATGACTAGTTATGATTTGTTATAAAAAATTTCATACGACCACAACGACGATTGAGTTCCTTCAAAGTTATAAGTCATAAATACATAAATACAAAAATACAAATGTGGTTAATGCAAAGAAAGCTCACAACCCAGACAAAAAACTAAAAATTAAGCGATGTATCAACCATTAATAAAATTTAATATATCTATAGATATATCTGGAATTAAAACGTTCAACAGAAACCTCCAATCATATTGTTGATTTGCTTTTTTAGGTATAAAACAATTCTCTGCTAATGGTATATACTTATCATCTATCTGTATACTAAAATCTTTCGTGGGGGATATCGATATGCATGATCTATTACCATAACCAATTCCTTCATGACTAACATATGTATTATTCCCAGCTGCCTTATAAAGCTGATATAATTTCAACAGGCACAGAAAATCTATTTTAATACTTTCATGATAAACAAAGAAAGATACTATATGTAAATGGCAAGCATGCATAATGCTCAACTGTATAATAGTCCCATTATTTTCTGGATTGGCATTTATGGCCAAGTTATATTGTTTTGAATATGCACGATAGTACATCATAGCAGCCAGCAGATTAATTTTAAAATCCAAAAACTTATTTTACAATATTTAAAATCTAGCCAATTTATACCCAAGAAAGTTAACCCCAATGCAGTGCCAAGGTGCAAATGTAAATTACAATGCTTATAGAAATTAAAATTGTACTTAAAAAATATTAATGCCGTCTGATAAGAAACATAATCCCGACAAGATAACAGAAAATATCGCGCATAGCTATTAATAACTGTATCTTCGGTTATAGAAATAAAATATTTTAAATTCTGTTGATCTTTGGAAGATCCTATATTATATATTGCATTTTGTGTGCTTTTTATTGTATTTTGGGTGAGATCTATTCCTTTATTTGATAATAAAGTTACGTTATTATTATATTTGGCATTTGCATCGATGATGGTTTTGTTTGTATTGTTGTTATTTTCATTATTTACTACACCGGAAGCCTGACCACCTAAGGAAAGAGTACTAGCATATAATATTATATTATCTCAGAAACAACAAAGCGCTATACAACAGCATTTTATAAAACTACAAAACATATATTTTTATAACTTTTATATGCTATATTTTAAGGTATATAAAAATTATAATTGAAATTTATCTATGCAATACAAAAGAACTATAGTTACTTCTGCCCTACCATATGCAAATGGTCCTATACATATAGGTCATTTAGCAGGATGTTTATTACCTGCCGATATATATACCCGCTATTTACGCCTCAAAGGCGAAGATGTAATATTTATATGTGGTACAGATGAACATGGTGTACCTATCACAATTGCCGCCCAAAAAAACAATATCACCCCGCAAAACGTCGTAGACAAATATCATAAAATAATAAAAGATAGTTTGTCAGCATTAGGTATTAGCTTCGACATTTTCTCACGTACCACAAACCCTATACACAAGTCTACCTCGTCAGAGTTTTTCTTGAAGTTATACCAGAATGGCAACTTAGTCGCCAAGTCCACACAGCAATATTATGATCCTAATGTAAACCAATTCTTAGCAGATAGATATATACGCGGCACCTGCCCAAAATGCGCATACGAAGATGCCTATGGAGACCAATGTGAAAAATGTGGGGTGACATTATCTCCCCATGAGCTAATAAACCCTAGATCTATGTTAAGTTCTCAACCTCCAATATTAAAATCCACAAAACATTGGTATTTTCAATTACAGAATTATGAGAGTTGGTTAAAACACTGGATACTGGAAGAACATACCGACTGGAAGATAAATGTTTATGGGCAATGTAAGGCATGGCTTAACCAGGGCCTCATTGAGCGTCCTATAACCCGTGATTTGGATTGGGGTGTAGAGGTCCCAATAAAAGAAGCTAAAGGTAAAGTTTTATATGTGTGGTTTGATGCTCCAATAGGATACATATCTTTTACAAAAGAATTATTAGGAGAAGAAAAATGTAATATATATTGGAAATCAAAAGATACAAGGCTAATACATTTTATCGGCAAAGACAATATAGTCTTCCACAGTATTATTTTCCCAGCTATGTTAAAAGCTCACGGTGATTATATCCTCCCGGATGTAGTTTGTGGAAATGAATTCATGAACCTTGAAGGCGATAAAATTTCGACGTCACGTAACCATGCCATATGGCTAGATGACTTTTTAAAATCCCATGTAGATTCGCAAGATGTATTACGTTATGTTATCAGCGCGAACATGCCTGAAACAAAAGACTCTAACTTCACATGGGAAGATTTTAAAAATAGAAATAATAACGAGTTAGTAGATATTTTTGGGAATTTTGTATACAGGACCTTATCCATGTCACAAAGATATTGTGATGGTAGAGTGAGTACTATTTCAGAATTAAAGGAAGAAGACATTGCGCTATTTCGTATCGTAAACTCGCTTATAGATGCTGTCGGGAAGAATTTAGACATGTTGCATTTTAGAGATGCTCTGGAAAATGTCATGAATATAGCACGTATGGGGAATAAGTATTTAACTCAATCCGAACCATGGATTATATTTAAAACTTCCCCTCAAAGAGCCAAAGACATAGTGAATGTATGTATACAAATAGTTGCTAAATTAGGTATTGTTTCTTCTCCGTTTTTACCTTTTACCTCGCAGAAAATATACAATATTTTTGATTTGGGTAAAAATATACAATGGGGAGAAAGCTTAAAAAACGCAATAGTAAAAAATGATTATGTAATAAAAAATTTTTCTTTATTATTTAATAAAATATAAATTACTATATATTGGTATATAATATGAAAATTTTATTTTAACAGAAAACGACTTATGAATAAAAATAACAAACAAAATTTTGATAATATAGTAGAATGTTTGATAGACTCGGGAGATACGCTATCTAGCGACCACGATAATGTACATAACGTGAATGCTGATGAGCTATACTATGATGATTATAACAATGTTGCTCCTGCTGTTGATCCTGTTTTGGAGCAAAAAAAATGTAAAGAAGAATATATAGCATCTTTCTTACCAATAACTAGGGCAGAATTAAAAAAATTAATACCATTAGTCATAATTTTCTCTTTATTAACCTTTATTTACAGTGCATGGAGGAATTGTAAGGATGCTTTTTTCTATGAAATAAAAAATCAGATTAACCATTTCCTACCAGTAGAGACTATACAAGTATCTAAGGTTATATCTCTGCTATCGACATTTTTTGTCCTAGGACTCTACACCAAATTCAAACCTCACTTAACACGTAGAAAAACATTTAATATATCATTATTTATTTTCTTGGTGCTCTTGTCTGTGTTTTTGTTAATACTAAACAAAAGAAATGACTATTATGCTCTAGATTTCTACGAAACAATGCGTTCTTCTGGCACAAAATTCAACAATATATTCTCTGCCATAGCTCTATGGCCTGCGGTAATATTTTATGTATTTGTTGAATTGTGGGGAACATTTGTGTTGGGGATATTTTTCTGGATGCTTATACATGTTTTATATAACAAAAAAGAAACTAAAAGAATTTATCCTTTATTAATGATAGGTTCATCATTGGGGAATATAGCATCAGGGGCAACTTTAATTGCCTTTCCTAAAAATCAAGGTGGAAAAATATTTATTAACTTTGAAGTAATCTTACCAATAACGCTAGTAGCAATAATTACAATACTCTTAATTTACAATTATAATGAATTAAATACCACTGAACAAGAAGAAGCTCATACTAAACCAGAACAAGAAGAAGCTCATACTAAACCAGAAGAAAAAAATGTAAGCGTATTAGAGTCTTTAAGCTTTGTATTGAAAACACCATACCTTCTTTATATAGGTGGCATGATATTAGGATATAATCTCTATATGGGTTTTCTTGAGAATATATTTAAAATAACTTTGTCAGAATGCGACATAGAAAGAAATTGTATTCTTACAACAGGCAAGGTATTACCTATTCAGTCTATAGGTATTGGTGTCTTGTCACTATTATTAGTTTTAACGTCACCATTAATAGATAAATGGGCACAGTGGACTTCACGAGCACTATCTACACCTATTATATCTTTAATAGGTATAGTTCTTTTTTCTATCCCTATATTCTGCAAATACGCTGAAATAAATATAGGTTTAAATACAGCCGTAATAATTGCTTTTTTCGGATTGGCTATAATAATACCTTTAAAATCCACAAAATATGTTTTCTTTGACACAACAAAGGAAGAAGCCTATAAAATAGGTACTGAATATGAAAAAACAACAGGTAAAGTAGCAATAGATTCTATCTGTTCACGTTTAGGAAAAGGATTAAGTTCTATAACAATAAGTATATTGAGTCCTTTTTTGAAAGGCTCACCAAACCAGTCTATATTGTGGATATTCCTTTCATTTTGTGCATGTTTGCTTTTTTTAGCATCTGTATTAAAATTAATACCTCTTTATCAAGAGAAAAATAATAGAAAACAGCCATAAATAAGATATCAATAGCAATGAAGAATTATATTTATACTACATCATTATTAACATTTTTTAAAAAAAATAATAAAGAATGGATGTAACATCGGACTTATCTAGTTTTCTTAGTCATCTTAACGATGAAATGAATTCTGTCGTGGCATATGCTAGTGAAGAATTATCTAAAATAAAAACCGGAAAACCTAACCCCGACATGATAAAAAATATAAAAGTTAACGATTATAATGCTAAAGTGGTGCCGTTATACTATATCGCTAACATTACCATTTCTGACTCAAAGACGTTACTTGTCACACCATACAATAAATCTTTAGTTGGGAATATAGAATCTGCTATAATGAAAAGTGGGTTAAATTTAAATCCCCAAATTAATGGCGACAGTATAAAAATAACATTTCCTCCATTAACTGAAGAAACAAGAAATGAGTTAGTAAAAATGGTAAAAAATAAAATCGAACAATATAAAACACAAATTAGAAATATACGTAGAGAAAAAAGAGACAATATAAAATCATTAGAAAAAAAAGGTATTTCTAAAAACTTATTAAATGAAATGGAAACAAAAATACAACACATTACGGATATGTATATATCTAAAATTAACGACATTGGTGAACAAAAAACAAACGCCATAATGACATTATAAATAAAGACTAAATTTGCCCACAAAACCCAATCACATAAACAAAAGAATATAAATTAACATATCTTTATGTCATCTATATCTTTGACATCTAATATACCATTAATAAACTTCCCGCTTTTTGTTGTGCAAAACATTTTGGCAATATCAATATATTCATTCATTACTACACTATGTGGTGTATGTATTTTTTTTTGTTCTATTATAGCTGCACAAAGTATAATCTTTTCCATTAATTTTATTCTGTCCTTCTTCCAATTAGTTATAAAAGCACTTAAATAGTCTATAATATTATTAAAGTTAATCTCCAAGCTATCAAAGATAACATTATAAAACTTTTCAATTTCCTCATGCTGATAGAAAAATATATTACCATGCAACAATACCTCAAAGAATATTGTTTTATCACACAAATAAATCATTTGACGCATTAAATCTTTTTGTAAATAGAAATAATCTTCAAAACATAATAACGATATCAATGTATCATCTTCTATGCAAGAAAGCAATATATCTTTTATTTTTGCAATATGCGATATAGTATCATCTGATACTGCTATATTATTTTTTTTTATATATGTGACAATGACATCATCCCAATCACATGTCACATCATATTTTCTCAAACATTTATTCATCCAACCCTCATATCCTTCCGTCTTTATCCCTTCTTCATTTACGACCTTATGTATATAAGTATAAAAAATTAAAAACCTCCTTATTGTATCCTTTAAAAATATTTTAATCCCCCTTTTTTTTATAGATGCATCTTTGTTATAATAAAAAGTATAAAAAAACGATACAATCATAGCCCGTAATATTCTTCTAGAGCACTTTAACTCTATTTTTTCAGAGAACAACATATTGTGGATTTACTTGGGCTCGAACCAAGGACCTTTACATTATCAGTGTAACGCTCTAACCAGCTGAGCTATAAATCCCTATTATAAATTTCTTTTTATATATCTATTTTATTATATTTGTTTTTAAAACTCTTTAACCAAAAATAAAAAACTACTAATCCAATAAATAAATATATATAATACGTTAAAAATCTCCAAACTAATAAAATTATAGGTTTATAATTTCCTAAAAGCTTTTCATAAAACGATAAGAAGAAATATTCCGTTGTACCTGCGCCACCTGGTACAATAGACACAATCATAGTTATCCACATAGTCAAATGCTTACATAGTATCTCTATATGCTGTTCAAAAGTACAATTTGGTAAAAAACTTGCTATTATAAAATTTAAAATTACATATCTACTTCCCCATGCTAACAATGTTATTGTTAATATTTTTATCCAAAATATTTTACCTCTTTTTCTTAGTATACGTGACGACTGCACAATTTCACCAACGTTTTCTTTTATTGTATCACTATATTTTCTTAATGATGTTTTATCCACAATTTTAAATACCACGCGCTGTACTAAATCGGGATTTATAAATAAAGCAAAGGTCATGACAGTAGCATAACATAAAATTCCACAATAAACCATTATTGCAAAAACTAATCCATGCCCCACAAGTATATCGTATGCATAGTGAAATCCGAACGGACCATTTATAGAAAAAAAATACGTATCGAATGTAGACGTAACCATTACATACGCTATTGCTCGACATAAAGGCACGCCTTCTTTAATAAAGAATAGGAATGCTACCGCTCCCCCACCAACAGCACCAGGTGTTATAGTAGAAAGAAATTCCCAAAGAATTATAATTACTAAACATTGCTTCCATGACAAACTATTAGCAGCTAAAAGTTTAATACGATATGTATAAATAAAATCTCGTACAATTAACATTAAGATACTAAGGGCTAAATAACGTATGTCGACATCAGTTATTTTTTTTAAATTCTCAATAGTAAAATCATCTTGACAGATGAAAAGATATAAAAGCACCACGAAACCACAAAATATAGCGAATAATATTTTCCTAATGTTAAAACTTTTAACTGCTTGTTGTATACGCTCTTCTATTTTAGTACTTTTTGTTTGCATAAAAATTTAAAATATATTTCTACCAATACAAATACGTAGTCTTATATACATCATGTATAATTATTTTTTCTAAAATTATCGACATCTTTTCTTAATTCATTTTCTATTGCAATAGGATCGCACATGATATTATCAATAAAACATTCAAATATACTCATAATATGCATAAAACCATAATAAAACAACTGCAATGCTGCACAAGTATTATTAAAACATAAGATTATAAATACCGATATTAAATTTTTCACAAAACCATTGTTTTCTTTTTTTTTATCATCACTTTTTGCCAATAAACTTTTTATAAACGATATTATAAATACTAAAAATAATGATAGTAAGCTAAACAGTCCCACATGGTTCCCGTATATAGGTATGTGAAAACTAAAATCCAAAATAGAATCATAATTTGATAAATCTTTACACCATAAAAACTGTTCATTACGGAATGATATTTCCTGGGGGATAAAACTTAACATAGCCGTAAAAAAAATTGCTTGCAAGAATACTATAAACAATGTAGATTTAGAATTTATTTTAGCCTTACGATACAATGTCTGCATTTTTAAATCCCTTAAACCTATATTTTTACTATTCTCTGCATTAATATGTTGTATTGTAGCTCCTAATAGCTCAATTTTTTTTTTTATTTTTAACGACCTAGCAAATAAAGGTAAATACAAAATAAAAAACAAAATCAACAATAAAAGTAAAATCACGACACTATGCATTCTAAAAAGCTCATGACATACTTTTACAATTTTATCTACAACATATTCATTCAATAACCTTATCACAGGTACGCCAAAATATAGATTTTTGTCAAAATTATAACTAAAAAAAGACATATAGTGTTTAATGTTTGGGCCAAAATAATAATTCAAATTACTTTCCAATTCTTCTTTTACTTTATTAAAAGGTTCCAAAATAACTTTTGCAGTATGTAAATATTTTTGTTTTTCAGCACCTTCATAAGGAATTAATTTCACTTTTACATTCTTAAACTCCCCATTAACAGAACTGTGGGATAAACCTACAGAGAAAAACTTCTGCATAATATTCAACCACTGTACTGTATCAGGACACGAAGTATACTTATTCTTCACATAGCAATCTACAATTTTAGAATTTTTATCTAAATATTTTATTACTACCTTTTTACTGCAATCTTCTGCATTATTTTCCTGACGCCTGATATTATCATATATTTGCAATTCGATATTTTTTATTCTCTCTACACAACCTCCTATTGTTATATCACGTTTTAATTCATAACGATGCTTCAACATGCTAGATAACTCAAACGTATTCGTAACTAACAACCTATTATCGTCTTCATCTTCATAAATATATGTAACTATAATCTTTCTATCTCCTTGTTTTTCTACAACTACATTTGTGCTTTTATAGGTATCATATATAGCATTATTTTGGAACACAATATGTATGTTGTCTATAAAAGTATTGTCTATTAATTCCACATATTCATTATTGTAGTCTTTATATTCTGTCAATTTCACAGATTGTATCCTACCATTTTGTTTAGAAAAACTTACTGTTATATATTGATTTTTTATTATTTCACAGTCCTCATCATCATTACATACTCTTCCATGATTTTCATCACTATTTTTATAATCATTAAGGTTATTAAAGATATCATCGTAAGTATCTATTTTAACAATATTTTCTACTTTACTTGTTCCTTGTTCAGAAACATGTGCTGCATTTTCTGTAGAATCATGTTTTGATTTTATCGGTCCATTATCAAAATTATACCTAAAAAACAATGTTGCTATTATCATTAATAACAAAAAACCTATAGATTTATCATCCATATATACTATATTCTTAATATTTTTTAAAAACTACGCGAAACAACAACAGCCTAAAGCTACATAGTCCTTGCTGTATTTCTACCCTGGGGGATTGCTAGTAACAAGACTTTATTATTTCGCAAAAATCAATGTCTTAAAAGAAATATCTATACCACTATATAATGTCAATTTAGACAAAGCCTGTATTACAGATGGAGATTTTGAATAAATATCAATAATTCTTTGATGAGTACACAACTCATAATGTTCATTAGCTTCCTTATATACATGTGTAGACTTCTTTATCGTAAATTTCTCTTTTTTAGTTGGTAAATATATTGGCCCAGCAAATAAAACCCCTAATCCTTTAACCGTTTCCAATATCAGGTCAATGGACAATTCCAACAAACCAACATCATATGATTTTAACTTTAACCTTATAAATTCTTTCCCATTCATATTTTATACATTCTTTTTAAGATTAACACTTATTTCTGCTATAACATCCATTTGCATCTTAACATTAACTTTTACTGTTCCAACGCCCTCTACTTTATCTTTTAATATTATAGATTTAGCATTAATTTTACAATCCTTAAATTGTTCTTTAATCATCTTCACAAACCTTTCTGTAGTAATTTTATCAGTAATCTTACCATCACTATCTGTATTAACCGTCAATTCCCATTTGGTTTCTTGCAGCTCTTTTGCTATTTTTAATATTTCGTTTTTCTGCCTTTGCTCCCTCATTTTTTTCCCAGCTAAAAGAAAACAAGCTTCTTTTCTATTTTTTTCTGAAGCATAAATAGCAATACCATTAGGTATTAAAAAATTTCTTGCAAAACCATCTTTTACTTTTACTATTTCGAATTTTTTCCCCAATTGATGATCTTTAATTAAAACAACCTCCATAATATTACTTTAAATTATCACACACAAACGGTAAAATAGATAAATGTCGTGCACGCTTTATTGCTGTAGCGACTTTCTTCTGATACTTCAATGTATTACCAGTTAAACGACGCGGTAAAATCTTACCCTGGGGATTTAAAAAATGAATTAAAAAATTAACGTTTTTATAGTCAACATATTTAATCCCAAAACGTTTAAACCTACAATACATCTTTTTTGAAAAATCTATTATCTTCTGTTCAATAACAGTTTTAACTTTACTTAAAAAGATATTTTGTTTTACAGTGGTTTTACTATTACGTAAAGCCTCATTATATTTAATTCCATGCTTACATAACGACACGATTACATAACGCACAATAGACTCATTTATTCTATATAGTTTATCTAAATCTATAATGTTTACAGCATCAATACTGAACTCACAAAAATAAAAATATCCTTTAGTATTGTTCAAAATTTTATACGCTAAATCTATAATTCCTATCTTTTCGGAATATATAATCTCACCTTTATTTTTTTTTATAAAATTTTCAACATCACAAATAATGTTACTGATATCTTTTTCTGCCAAAGATGGCGAGATAACAATAACAGTTTCATATCTTCTTATATTTTCCATTTATATCTATATATACTATATTATAGTTATATATGATTTTATTTTTTTAAAAGTATTATATAAAATCTTATAGTATTTTAATATAATTATGGTAAACGGTAACATATCAAACAAAAAATATATCTGTAAGATAATATCTTTATTCTTATATTTAATATTTACATCATCAGCTTTATTACCTAATACTTATTCCAAAGATACACATGAAGACATACTTCCCAAATTAGAAACTCCCTACACAACAGAACGTTTGTATGTCCGTCATACAATCAAAAACGATATTGATACTTTAGGAGAGCTGTTTTATGATAAAAATATTAGTACCAAAGTCGTTCCTGAGATATTTCATTCCGACGGATTCGAAAGTGTAGAACAATCGATAGAATATTTAGACAATAATTTTAAAAATGAAAAACATTCTACTTTCACAGTATGTTTAAAAAGTAACGATGTTATTATTGGTGAAATATGCTTTTCTATTATGGGAGAAGGAACTATGAATATATCTTATTGGCTAGGTACAAAATACCAAGGACACGGCTATATGTCAGAATTAGCTCTCGATTTCATAAAATATCTTTTTATAAACTCAGAGATAAAAACTATACATATACAATGTCTTTCCGACAATGAAGCATCATGGAAAATATGTTGTAAGATAGCAGATAATTTTGAACAATATAATGACGGAAGTAAACAGTCCTACGACATAAGGCAATATTGTAAAAAATATAAATACAGAAAAAACCTAGAAACAGATATTAACGTTTTAGAAATAACAAAAAACGATAAATGATATTGTTAAAACAAAAAAAAGAAATAAAAGAAGTATTATTTTTGCACGCTATTAGGGATATATTTACCCAAAACACATTTTTACTTCAGAATAGTATTCCACAAAATATAATAATAACAATTACTCGCGTAGAATTAAAGAATAATAACCGGCTATTAACAGTATATATGAATTTCTTTGATACGACTTTATGTAAACAAGCATATGACTTGATACATAAAGTCATAAAAGTAAAAAAACAAATTAAATATTTACTTGGAAAAATGGTAGCAAAAAAAACACAATTTATACCAGATATAAATTTTGAGATAGAAAATACGTTTGATTTAGTAAAAAATACGATATAGTTTAATATAAAAAATATATTTTATATAATATATACATACAGATACTTATTATGCGTTTAATGAAGAAATATCTTTTCACTGTTATAACAGGTATCATATATCTTTTATTTATTTCTACTGTTGTTATTCCTAGCGAGTTAAGTGGAATAAGAGATACTGTGCTAGTAAAAAAAGAATTTAAAAAAGATGCTAATGACGCCAAAAAAGTCACTTGTACATTATTTTTCAATAATGCTATTCAAAGCATAAATGAAAAAAAAATAAAATCGAATAAAAGCAATAAATGCTTCATGTGTTACCGTAATGCCAAAAACTTAAAAACTATTACCATAACCATTGATATTATAGATGATGAGATAATAATTCTCGATTTCCAAGATGCTATTAAAGATACATACGATAACACCGTTAAAAATATAAAAATAGAATATAACCCTGTATAATATTTCAAAACACTATTGTTATCTTATTCTTGATCTAACGTTACGATACCCTGCTTTAGTTCTTCCTGCAACATTCCTTGCTGCTCCTGCGACGGCCTTAGCTCCTCCTTTAGCTTTCTTCTTAATAAAAGTCACACCACGTTTTAGTAAAGATAATAATTTCTTCATCAAGGCTTTTAATAACCCTAGTAACGTTAACGGCAAAGCGAACATAGCACCTGCAGCTAAAGATTTTAAGGTATTTAAAAGATTAAACCTTGCCGCTTGACTTAATATTGAATTTAGCACTCCCGAGGATATTTTCACACCAGAGTTTGCTAGGCATTTTTTAGTTATGCTAGGTAAAGAATCCGACTCCTGAGCAGTAACTTGTTGTACTTCCTCATTGGTTTCTTCTTCCTGACTGTCCTCTTTCTTTTCCTCTTCCTCATTATTTTGCTCTTCTTCTGCATTATTTTCTTCTTCATTTTGTTCAGCAACATCTCCCTCCTCATTTTCATTATTCTGTTCTACATCATCAGTAGATTCTTGATCATCTTTCTCTTCATTATTATTCTCTTCTTTATTCTCCTTTTGTGTTTTTTCTTTTTCCTGTACGGCATCATCACGATTTTGCTCAGCTGGATTTTCATCATCATTTTTAACTTTATTTTCTGCAACTTTATTTTCTTTTACCGTGTTTTGGGGCTCTTCTTGCGTTTCAGGAGTATCCTCTTTTTCTTCTTCGACATCTTTTTGTGAGTTACCCTCTGAAATCTTATTTTGCTGCTCAATAATAGAAATGTTTACCTGAGCACGTATCGGCAATCCTTCACTTTTAAATAAAGAATAGTTTGTTTGCATTTTTAACAGCCTACCCTTAAAGTCTATAGCCCCCCAGATAACACGTACATAATATGGTTCTTTAATATCTTTTTTATAACTATAAATTAACCCTTCAAGATCTTCTATTTGTTTTTTAACGTCTACATTATTCTGCGTCAAAATACCAGTGCTATCAAATAATAACGAAAAAGATAAAATCCTTGGAACATAACTCTGATAACGCAACTGCCAATTAGTATTATAGCCCAACTGTGAGCTATTATATTCAATATCATTTGTGATATTTATATTGGAAGGATTTATCATGGTAATATATTCTCCTTTTTCTGTACTAAAAGTATTATCGCTATATACTTTTATTGTGCATCTACAAATTGTCATCAAATATAGTTTTTATAAAAAAATAAATGTTGTTTATGTTTAATCATTTTTCTCACCACTCACGTAATAGTTTTTGCTTCCGCAATGCCATTTTCAATGCTACAATATCTTTAATGATCTTATCATAATTTTGTTCCATAAGATCTTTCTCCTGAGTATTGTCTACAATTTTAGTTTGTATTATCATTTCTTCTATTACTACTGTCATAGGTGACGTTTCTTTTTATACTCTCAAAAACAATTACAATTAATATATATTTTCTTACTTCACACGTTTAAGATTTACATACATAACTGTTATTATCTCGCTTATAACTTTCGTTTCATTTTCTATATCAATAGGTGTTATCTTCATACTTACAGGATAAGCTTGTTCCACGATCCAATGATTATTTATAGAAGAGTCATTGTTAAAAATAAAAATATTCATTGTCACTGGTTCAAAAATGCCAGTTTCTAATGTTTTAATACACCATTCTGAAAACCCACTTTTATTATTTGACAATGGACGCTTGATAACTAAAGGTTGTGTTACAACTTGTGATGTAAGCGTAACATTATTTGCTTCTCCACCAGGAATATAGGTTTGTGTCTGATATCCTATTGCCAATCCTTCAATAGAATAAAAGAATTCATTTTCATCTGTTATGCCATCAATGGTAATTTGAAATGAATTACTTGATGACAAAATTACATTTTCAATCATATAAATAAAATTCCATCTTAATAATCTGCTGCTAATATACCTGATATTTCAAAAACAATATGTAAGAAATCATCTTTATCTAATTCTATGCTTCCGCTTTTTATAATACAATCATTTATCACTACTGTCTTTTCTATTTCCCCATTACGTAAAGTATTAATTGTCGCAACGGAAGGTTGGAAATCAGATGTCAATACAGAATCCACTATTTCTTTCACCTGTGGTAATAATGCTTTCCCTGCAGCATTATTCATAGGTACATATTTAACTTTGAAAGTAATAATTTCTTTTCTTTCTGTAGTTCTAAAATTTTGTGAAGCTTTATCTTTTGTTAAGAAAACTTTTATCACCTGTGTACGAGTAATATCTGGTATTTCTAAATCTGATACCATACAAGCTGCCTCTGTAAACTTACTCGTTATTGGATCATATGTCAATGATCGTGATCTTTGTTCTGCCATAAAAATATATAAATTAATTTGTTAAACTTATTGTTAGGGGGTCAAAAATTTCAAATTCCGCAATATAGTCCGTGAAAAAGTTCCCTTTCACAGAAGGTTGCAATTTTAATTCTTTAACATAGCCACTAAATGAAATACTTAAGAATTGCTCTCCGCCAGGATCCTGAACATTTATAACTATAGCCTTGGAATAATCATCAGGATTTTCTGTCTTAGCAATATCCTGAAGTTTTGTTTCTAAAAAAGAGATTGTAGCATCTTGTTTTCCATCACCAGTTTTAGTTATTGTAACAAAAACATCACCTTCTTGGTTTACAGATGTACCCTTTCTTAGGAGATATCCTTTCTTTCCAGTAGCTGTCATGCTTTCTTCATATTTGGTAGCGTTGTCATAATTTAACGACAACTTAGCATCCACAATATTTAATTCCGTGCCATCATATGTTATAGTTATAAAGCTTGGCACTAATGTTTGATCTATCACCATATATCATTTTCTTTTCTTTTTATATACTAACATTACACTATTCAGCCTCTCCCATTTTTTGTTCAAAGCTGATAACAATAAATTCTGCAGGACGTGATGGTGCTGCTTTTACTTGGATCCTCATGATCCCTTCATTAATGTCATTCTGTGACATAGTCTCACCTAATCCACATCCTACGCTAAAGGCCTCTGCAGGGGATTCGCCAACTAAAGCTCCTTGTCGCCATAAGTTAGTTAAGAAATTATTGATCGTAGCTTTAACTACTGACCAAGTTATAGGAACATTAGGTTTGAATACTACAGAGAAAGCTGCATTTTTAATAGATTGTTCTATTAAAATAAAAAGTCTACGTACGTTAACATATCTCCATTCCACACTATTTCCTGCCAAAGTCCTTGCACCCCATACTATAGCAGCACCTCTTCCACGAAATGCTCTTATGGCGTTTATAGATTTACCACTAATACTATCTACATTTAAATTCTCTTGTTCATGATGTGTTATCTTAACAGCCGGCGCCAAAACAGAATTTAAATTTTGATTTGCAGGAGCTATCCATACACCTTTACTTTTATCAGTACGTGTATATAACCCAGCAATTGCTGGAGTAACAGGTAAAACACTAAGTTTATCAGCAATAGTCTTCTTTAATAATTTATATTCTGGACAAGAATTCAAACCTTCGTCCCAATATTTCTTTTCCTTTTCTACGGTAGTGTTAATTAAATTATCTAACGAAAACTTAAAATTATCACTTATAACATCTTTCAAGGATTCTAAATTAAAGAAAGTATAGTTTATGGTATTCATAGTTATGATGTTAGTTTTTACCCAAGGATAATATGCTGCACCATAGCTTAAAAAATCCAACCCTATATTTTCTCTAAAACGCGTTATGTATTTATTTTTATCTTCCCCAAGAGGCTGTTCGTGCCCAGCGTCATAAATATCAAATAAGGCTATCTTATCTAAATGTTCCCCACATTGTGTTAAAGCATATGTTTGGACAGAATAATAGGAACCATCTTCTTCATTAAGTAATAAACTATCAGGCATTAAAAGCATAGTAGGCGTTTCTTCACCTTCTAATAAATCTATAGCACTTTTAAACACATCAGTATTTATTGTTAAATTATCTATTCCTTCTTGTCCATACTGTCCAATAGAAATGATATAACAATCTGATCCACCATTATCAAAAAATAATTTTAAAGAATTATAAAGATAAAATTGTGTCTTTTCGCTTTGCACTAATTTATAATTTTTACCATTTATTTCCACATCGCTATCTTTCTTATCTTCTACATTTGTGATCGTGAAAACAGGTTTTGGAGGACCACCAAAAAATATTTCATACTCGGATAAAGAACTTATCATAATAGGTTTCATATGAAAAGACTTACCATTTACTGATGCTTTTTCAGTGTATCCTATAAAAACAGGCACTGCGGTTGATACTTGCACTACGGCATTGGCGCCACTGTCTTTTTCAACAATATACACGCCAGGAGTTTTTAAATTTTCAGGCATAATTCATTCTTTTAGCTAGTCAACCTGATATATATTTTCCAATATACACCAGATAAAAAAAATCGCATCTCAACAATCTCTCAAAAACCATTGAGACAACAACATACTATTGTATTTTTTTATAAAAACAATATACAATTGTTAGTAAAAATATACTATATATTTTGTAATAATTTCATTTTTAAAAATTTTTTTAAAAAAATATTTTTCACAAAATAAAGCTTATCAGATTTAAAAGATAAATATATTATATGTCAATAGAAAAAGTTCTTACATCCATTCCACACGAATCTTGGAATTATATTTTTAACACTATACACAAAAAAAAATATTTCCAAATTTTACAACAACATTTAGAGCAAGAGTATTCCAAACATACTATCTTCCCACCTAAAGAACAAATCTTTAATGCCTTCAAGATATGTAATTACGATATGATAAAAGTTATCATAATAGGACAAGATCCATACATAAATCCTGGGCAAGCAAATGGTTTAGCATTTTCTGTTAACGAAAATAAAAGCATACCTAAATCTTTACAAAATATTTTCTACGAAATAAAAGAGGAATATGGTGATGTTGATGAGAAGAATGGCGACTTAACACGTTGGGCAAAACAAGGTGTCTTACTACTAAATAACGTCTTAACAGTTCGTGCCTACACTCCGCAATCACATTTTAACATTGGCTGGGAGGAATTCACAAACGACATAATACATTATATCAGTAGCACAAAAAAAAATATTGTGTATATGTTATGGGGAAAATATGCTCAAGAAAAAGAAAAATATATCGACACACAAAATAACTACATCTTACGTTCAGCTCATCCCTCTCCATTATCTGCCTACAGGGGGTTTTTCGGGAATAAACATTTCATCAAGGCAAACGTTTTTATTCAGAATAAAGGATTTAAAACAATAAAATGGAAGTAAAGATAAAAACGTTCACCTAAAATACAAAACATAACTATTTATATAACGACAGATTTCTTTAATATAGTAATATTACATAGCTATATTATTTCGTTTTCTGTCACTATAAATAATTACCTTATCCGTTCGATGATAATGCAAACCACAGCTATAACTAAGAAAATAATTCCAGCATAAATAAAACTGTTAGATAACTCAGGATAAGAATTTTTTAAAAATCCCCCTATGAACGACACGATAAAATCTGACACAACCATCAAATCTTTCACAAAACCTATAATACTTTGCTTCATAATCTATATTTATATTAACAATATATATACATATATATGAAAAAATATATTAAATATATTAAAAATATTATTTCTATTCATATGTTTCTCTATATGTTATCTTAGATAGAGATAACATCATATAACTGCTTACTTATTTTATTTTTCGAATACATATTTTTCACGACAGCCCCAGCAAGCGAATATTTAGGAACACCTCTTGTTATAGTACGTTTATAAATTATCTCTCCAGTCTTATCATCAACATATGTATCAAACATATAATTACAGCACAGTAAATCCACATATTCCTCTTCAATTTCACTAGGTGTGCTATAATGCGTTGCAGCGATAACATGTCCACCTAATTTCATCAATGCTACATAAAAATTCTTCACTATCTTTTCTCCTGATCTAGGATCTGTACCGCTACAAATTTCATCCAAAGCAAACAATATCTTCCCATTACATACCGTCCCATCAGTAAATAAAAATATTTTATCCATATTAAGCAATTCTTGCATAAATTTCGAATTAGCCACATCAATATTTATATCCACAGTGAAACTGGTTATGATCTTTTGGATACAGTCTCCTTTATAACTGTCGGCATAAGCTACTCCTAAACTTTGCGCGAAGATAACATTTAACAATGTCTGAGATAGAAATATGGTCTTTCCCGCACCATTCAAACCATGGAATATTATATTTTGACATTTATTATCAAAAACGATATTATTAGACACACACGAATCACCTAATAGGATATGTTTTGAGTTTTTAATTTCTAATGATAACTGTCCACTACCACTATCAGGATTAAATTCCGCAAGACAAAAGTTCCTATTTTTTATTAAATTCACAGCATATAAATATATACCAACATTATATATATCTCTTATAACAGATTGAAAAAATTTATAACAATATCTGAAATTGTAAAAAAATATAACGTAATCATTTAAAAACTCATTTATCTTCGACATAGGATACCTATAGTAATCTTTATCAATATCAAAATCTTTACATTTATCAAGATATAAAAACATAGTTTGAATATTAGAATTTATATTTTCCATATTTTCCATATTTTCCATCTTTACTATATTTTTCAAATCTTTATCATTACCATTTTCTAAATCTTTTGTATCAGAGACTTGAGAAATATTATCATCGCCATATTCGTACTGAATATTACTATATGCATCTTTGCTATAGTACTCCCATGTACGTATAAAATTTTTGTCATATATAAACTTCTCAGTAAGTTTCTTCATGGAAGGATTATTATGGCAAATTTTAAAAAATTTATCTATATTGGTAAGAAATTTTTTAATAGCATCCTTTTTTTTACACATACCATCTAACAACGATAAGGAAAAAACATCACTATAAACACAATCATAAAACCTAAAACAAAGTCCTTGGGGTACTGTTATATCTGTGTATAGCGATAATAACCATATACCATACCACATTAATATCATCACAAGTACAGGCATCAAAACAGAAGCAAACAATTTACCTAATTTTTCACCTAAGAAAACAGCATAGCCTGAACCAATATTCTTTAAAGCTTGCAATATAGTCTTCTGTCCTGAGTTTTTACTTTTAACTGCTAATACAACATCAAGAAATAATAATAAAAATATCAACATAATAAAAAAACATATAACCCTAAACACAGAAACTAAAAAAAATGTTTTAATAACCCAAAAAACAGGTTTTAATAACCAAAAAACAGGAGTTAACAAGATCCTAAATATCGCAGAAATCCAGTGCTCAGAATTCTTGCCCACAAATATCCACAACTGTATACCCCAAAACAAAACAAAAACTGCCAAAGCACCAATCCGTTTACTTTCTGAATTACCATTAAAAAAACCTACCACAAAATAACCCGCTATTGCCAGAATGACCGCATAAATAAGCCTTATTAAAGAATATTTACGCATAAGACGCGTTAAGGATTTTACTCCCAAAATTTTTGTAAAATCAAGAATTCTCCAAATAGCACACTGCTCTTGAGTTGTTTTATTTATGTCATTGTTATTAAATACTATGTTACTACTATACCATTTCATTTCCTCATCATCCCAATAAGACTTAATAGATACAGATATATACTCATCTATCATACAAAATACTCTAGACAACACTTCTGTTGGTAATCCAAATTTATAAAACATATCACCTGGCTCAAATAAACGGAATAAGGAAGCATATTGTGTTAAATCCAAAAACGTTTTATATAGATCATTAAAAGATAATGCTTTCATTAAATCATGCAATAATTCCTCACGATCATTAAAATTACAGTTATTAGTAGCATTCATTATCGCCTGGGATAGTAAATATTTTAAAACTACATTATCTTTATTTTCTTCGCCGAGTAAACACTCTACCACCCCACCGTTTTCATCAAAAAGTCTCAAGTCGGAATTTGCCTGACCTAAGTCGTAATACAGCGAATCCTGCAAAGTGTTATTAATTTTATTTTTTTCATATAGTAAATTATATACACATGACGCGTTCAAAGACTCATTTGGTTTTTTCAAAATATCATTATATTGTTCCATATCAATGTTATATTGCTTCCCTTTAAAATAATCTTTATAGTCCTTATAACACCAATACGCCACATCGTTAAAAGACACATTCTCACATATCCAACCTTTAAAATCCCTTGCTAACGAACTCATCTTTAACGCACGATTATTTATTTCTTCAAAACTTTCTTTTTTATGATATATAGAGGCACTTATTTTATCCTTACATATCTTTAGTCTATCACCGTCATCAATCATGACCTCTTCTTTTGCAAAAGCCTCTGGAAGATAACATGACAACAAACCAAAAAAGGAATATATATATTTACACCTCAAACCCATAATAAAAATCAATCCTTCAATTTTAATATATCCTCTTCTTTAACTTTCATATTTACTAACAACAAAGTCAAATACCCTATTATATCACATATATCATTAACCCTAGGTTCGTTATTTTTGTTCGCTATAATACGACAAAGCTTATCATCCAAACGTATTAATATAGCATTTTTTGCATCACCTTTATAAAAAATATTCTTTGGGGATAATGCAGAATTGCCATAGTTTTTATTCTTATATAACAATACTTCCTTTATAGCATCAAAAATATTACTTATATTTGCTTCAAAATCCATAACTATAATAACAATCTAATAAAATTTAAAATTATATATCTATATCTAAAAAGATAAAATACAATATTACAGCTGTTACTCATCCATTATTTTGCGAAAATATCATAAAAATCTTTGTTTATTTGCTTATTTGTTAACATATTCTTCATAATCGCCATCGCAAAAGAAATATCCTGAACACCTATTTTAATTTTATGATCATAAATAACATCTCCATCATCACCATGATATGCGTTAAAAGTATAATTACGACAACCTAACCCAGTTATATTTGCTATTTTTCTAATGGATTTATAATGCGTAGCAGCAATTACATTTCCGCCTAATTGCATCAAATTAACCAAAAATTCTTTTACAATCTTCTCTCCTGATTCTGGGTCAGTACCACTACACAGTTCATCCAATACAAATAATAACCTTCTCCTCTTCCCATTTTTATTTGTGAATAAATACATCCTATACATATTGTTATATTCTTGCATCAATTTTGAATTAACAACATCTATACCTATACCAACAGAAAAACTTGTTACTACCTTATCAATAATATCTCCATCATAAGATTTAGCATAAGCTACTCCTAAACTTTGTGCTAAGATAACATTTAATGCTGCCTGTGATAAAAATATAGTCTTTCCTGCACCATTCGTACCATTAAAGATTATATTCTGACAGTTAGAATCAAAGATAATATTATTTGGGACACACTCCGGACCTAAAAATATATTTTTAGAATCTTTAACCTCCAAAGACAACTGCCCCTTTTCCCCACCTTGTCTACAATTAGCTAAACAAAAACCTCTATGTTTTGCTAAATAAACAGGATATAAATATATTCCCAATTTATATATATCTTTTATTGCGGACTTGAAGAACTTATAGCAAGATATGAAATAGTAAAAGAACATTATATAATCATTCAAGAAGTCCTCTATTTCTGATATAGTATATTTTTCATATATATTCTCCCCAATATCAAAACTATTACATTTGTCAAGATATCTAAACATATTACCAATAGAACTATCAGAAATACGGGTTATATCTATATATTTATTTTTATTCAACCATGCTTTATGGTTAAATGCAGTGTCATTATCAATACCTTCATTATCATTATCAATAACTTCATTATCATTATCAATAACTGCAGTAAAATTATCAATACCACACTTGCTATAGTCATATTTTATCTGTTCATATTCCCTCTTATGCCATAAATCTAGTGTAGTCATAAAATTATTTTTATATTTAAAATTCTCAGATAAAATACTACTTAAGGTATCACTTTTCTCACATTTTTCACAAAAGGACTTAATAGTATTAATAAAATTCTCAATGATACACTTTTTTTTATACATACAATCCAATTGTTCTACTTTTACGACATCCCTGTAAAAAAGATCATAAATAAAAAGATATGGATAATCTTGAAAACCGCTATAATCAATAAAAGGGTAAACAATAAAGAAACATAGAAATAAAAATAAACAGTAGATTGTAACTACAAAACTATTGTATCTTATAAATGCAGAAAAGGAAAAAATTAGAAATGAGGTATCTTCCATTTTAGGAAACCATGTAAGAAACTTTACTAACGTAAGACAAAATCTATGAAATATACCTAGATATTTTCCTAGATTGTTTTTTATATACGATGCAATATTTTCTGGCGCATCTAGACTCCTTAATAAATCATTCCATGATTGATCATCTAAACCTAAAAACATATATATCAATCTTGCCCTGATTTTTAATACATCTTCTTCGTTATTTTTTTTTGAAAAAAGATCGATTAAACATTGTAACAAATCCCCATCTGTAAAATTAAGAAAATGATACAGTAAAAATAACAAAAATAAATAAACACAAATAATAAATACAGTAGTTGTTTGCTCTGTAAGCTTAAAAATCTTTCTTATTGGTTTCAAGATGATATACTTAACTGGATACCAAAAAATACATTTTACTATCATTTCCACAATTATCATTACATATGATATATTATATAACAATAAATGCGTCAATACTGTCGCAGATACAAGCAGTACTACATGCCTCCAAAACCCTTCAATTTCTATTTTTATCACATAGGAAACGTAATATTTTATAACTTCAATATTACGCATAACAATAGGTGTTAAAACAATTAATGTGAAAAAACATTTTAAAAAATACTTTTTCAAAAGCCTAATAAAAGTTTTATTACCAATATATTTTCCTATCCATATTAATGGATTCAAATTATCAAGAAAATTGTACTTATAAACCTTAATGTTTTTTACTCCATCATTTGTAAAAACTATTTTTTCAGTAACATATTCCATTGATTCTTCATCAAAATATGACTTCCCATAGGTAAAAAATACATATTCACGTATACCATGCAATAAAGAAGAGAAAATATCACTCGGTAATCCAAATTTATTAAACATATCACCGGGCTCAAATAAACGGAATAAGGAAGAATATTGTGTTAAATCCAAAAACGTTTTATATACATTATCAAACATATCTCCTTCTTGCATTAACGCACTCAGCAACTCATGTTTATCGTTTAAATTATGTTTATTAGTAGCATTCATTATCGCCTGGGATAGTAAATATTTTAAAACTACATTATCTTTATTTTCTTCGCCGAGTAAACACTCTACCACCCCACCGTTTTCATCAAAAAGTCTCAAGTCGGAATTTGCCTGACATAAATCGTAATATAAAGAATCATAAAAAATATCATTATCGAGATTATATGCATTGTCATCAGAAAATAATGACTTAAAGAAAAAACGCATAATTTCATTTGTAATTTCACTTTTTGGTATATTGCTATATTTTTCTTTATCAAATTCATATTTCCTATTTTCGAAATAGTCTTTAAAACCTGGATTAAAAAAAGGAATAAAATCTAATAATGTATAATTATTCACCAGATGGGTTAAAAATTGTTCTTGTAAGGTTTTTATTAAATCACTGTTTGATTTTTTCAAATATATGTTTTCAGGTTTATTAAATAACAGCTCAGAGATTTTGTTTTTATCTTCTTTTAGTTTCCTATTATAATAATCTTCATCATAATCCATGACCTCTTCTTTTGCAAAAGCCTCTGGAAGATAACATGACAACAAACAAAAAATTAAGAATACACATCTACCCATTAAACACATAAAAAAAACATTATTTACATTTTCTTAAACATCCAAGCTACGATATAATATATATATAACTATAAATATATATATAACTATAAATATATATAAACGCTGTTAATATATATTCTTATACTGTTTCCTTCTTTTCAAAAATATTATAAAAGTCTTCGCTTATTTGCTTATTTAAAGACATAGTCTTCATAATGGCAAAAGCGAACGAAAATTCTGGCACGCCTCTTTTAACTTTATATTCATAAATAACTTCTCCATCATTACCACGACGACGTATATTAAAGGTATAATTATGACAACGTAAAAGAGGATATTCTTCTTCTATTTTCCTAGGTGAAAAATAATGCGTCGCAGCAATTACATGCCCACCTAACTGCATCACTTCTATTAGAAACTTTTTCACGATCATATCTCCTGCTTCAGGATCAGTACCACTACATATTTCATCCAATGCAAATAATATTTTTTTCCTATTCCCCTTTTTTTTTGTAAATAAATATAACCTATCCATATTACTATATTCTTGCATAACCTTAGATTTAAAAATATCAATAGTTATATTTAAAGAAAAATTTGTTACTACTTTATCAATAACACCTCCCTTATAACTATTTGCATAAGCTATCCCTAAACTTTGTGCTAAAATCACATTTAAGATTGCCTGCGATAAAAATATAGTTTTTCCAGAACCATTCGTGCCATTAAATATTATATTTTGACAATTAGAATCAAATTCAATATTATTGGGTATACATTTGTCACCTAGAAATATATTTTTAGAGTCTTTAATATTCAAAGATAAATCCCCATTCCCTCCACCTTGCTCAAAATTTGCAGTACAAAAACCTTTATGTTTAGATAAATAAACAGGATAAAAATATATACCAATTTTATATATATCTTTTATTGCTGATTTAAAAAAATTATAACTATGTATAAAATAGTAAAAAAACATTACATAATCATCCAAAAATGCCAATATTTCTGACATAGTATATTTTTCATATATATTCTCTCCGCCAATATTAAAACTATTACATTTGTCAAGATATCTAAACATATTCCCAAGAGCGATATCAGTATTACCTATAGCAACATCTCCATCTTGGTTTAATGAAACATTTGAACTGACATTATCCGTAACATTTTCGCTATAATTATATTTTATCTGTCCGTATTCCCTCTTCTTCCATAAATCGAATGTAGTCATAAAGTTATTTTTATATTTTAAACTATCAGATAAAAAAACATTCACACTACCTTCTCCATCACATTTAGACAAAAAAGACTTAATACAGTATATAAAATTTTCAATGCTACATTTTTTTTTATGCATACCCTCTAACAACAAAACAGTTAAGACATCATGAAAAAAAATATCATAAATACTCCCTGGCGCAGAGCGAAAAAGTTTATACCTTTGCTCAGCAATAGCTATGCTCGACAAAAACGCTATTATAATAAGCAATATTGAAACTGTTACAACACCAAATATGAATACCACTATATCTATTAAAGGTGTCTCTTCTACGAAATTACATATAATACACACCCATTTTGACAGAAAAAAAATAAACTTATGAAATATATTAAAATCATTTATATTAAGTCCATTAGGTTTGGAACATAGCTTATTATCTTTGAAAAAAGTTTGACTTAATTGCGTATTTACACTAAAAGGAAAAGATAAGAACTTCAAAAAAAGATTAAAAGATATAGGCATAGATCCTGCATCACTGATTTTTATGTATCCATTATATTTGTTTCCAGAAACGATGGCGTAAATTTCTGATACACATTGTGTGAAACAGTATTTCAAAGATTCAAGACTAATTAAAATATTGTTATGCAGCAACAAAATGAAAATAATAAAATAAATACATGCAATAAATATAACATTTTGACTATAGGTAAGAGAATATTTTAACGTTGACCATAGAATATACTTGACTGGCTCCACAATACAATACTTTATTGGATACCAAACAATATAGAAAACAATCTTGAAGACAAACACAAATATTTCCCATATAATTGGTATTATGTAAAACCGCAAAATTATACACAACAATGAAAAAATTACGCTATTACATATTCTATATATTCTCTCATAAGCATAATAGTGCATAATATCAAAAAAACATTTACTGGTACATTCAAACACAAGATAATACATCGGAGTACAGTAGAATATTAAAAATAAGATAAAAAAATGTTTCAAAAAATATTTAGTCAAAAGCTTTTTAAAAAACATATTCCCGACAATTTCAACCAATATCATTAATGGATTATAATCATCGTAACAAAAAACATCTCTCTCGAAGAAGCTGTATCCTGGCATTTTACATATTTTAATGCTATCATTTGTAACAACCATTTTTTCAGTAACCCAATTGCATTTCTCTTCATCAAAATAAAACTTACTATTGGAAGAAAATTCATCTGAGTTTATATCTGGACATGCAAAAGAAAAAATATCACTATGTAAGCCCAATTTCTCAAACATATCACCCTGCTCAAATAAACGTAATAAAGAAGCATATTGTGTTAAATCTAAAAATATTTTCCATAGCTCTTCAAAAGAATTTTCTTGCATTAAGGACTGTAATAACGCCTCTCGATCAGTGAAATTATGGTTATTAGTAACATTCATTATCGCCTGGGATAATAAATATCGCAATATTAAATTATCTTTATTTTCCTCACCAAGTAAACAGTCCACTACTCCACCATTTTCATCAAAAAGCCTCAAATCGGTATTGGCCTGTGATAAATCATAATATAAAGAATTCTTCAAGATTTTATCATCACTGAGGGAAGTTATATTATCATCATGAAATAAATG
>Ga0310695_10004158_pt1 | contig 27164 bp, 25 predicted proteins | sample RumenRJG_04DNA_FD_203882 | JGI IMG/M metagenome (GOLD analysis project Ga0310695, IMG submission 203882) | Bovine rumen microbial communities from Lethbridge, Alberta, Canada - RJG_04 (v2) (version 2) | ecosystem: Host-associated > Mammals > Digestive system > Stomach > Rumen | place: Canada... | reverse complement strand
GCAATGTTGAGCTTTTCGGAGTGCTCGTCGGGATTGTCGAAGTTGAGGTTCGGCGCCACGAAATGGTTTTGCATCATGATGAGGGCGTAGACAATTTCGCTTGCCCCTGCCATCCAGCACTCGTGCCCTGTCATGCCTTTCGTGCTGCTGATGAGGGCGTGCTGACCGTGGAACAGGCGGTCGAGCGCAATGGCTTCGTACATGTCTCCCTGACGCGTTGAGGTGGCATGAGCATTGATGTAGTCGATATCTGACGGTTCAAGCGCAGCATCCTTTAAGGCTCGCGACATTGCAATGACGCAACCCTCGTCGCTCGGCTGACTGATGATGGCTGTGCCGTTTGACGAAAAGCCGTAACCTTTGACTTCTGCCAGGATGTATGCTCCGCGAGCCAAGGCGTGCTCATATTCTTCGAGGACAAGCGCCGCGCCACCGCCGCTCGGCACCAGTCCGTCGCGGTCGCGGTCAAAGGGACGGCTGGCTTTCGTAGGCTCATCCATGCGTCTGGAGAAAGCTCCGATGGCATCGAACGAGGCCATGCTGTAGTAGTTCGTCTCTTGAGCACCGCCGCAGAGCACCATCTCCTGCAGTCCTTGTTTCACAAGCATGTAGGCGATGCCAATTGAGTGGCTTCCGCTTGCACAAGCCGCACTGATGGTGAAGTTCACACCCTTCAGGTGGAACGCGGTGCTGAGGTTCATGTTGACGGTGGAGTTCATGGACTGGAAGATGTAGTTCTGCCCGAGCAGTTCCGAATCTCGCTTTTCCTCCATAATTCTTGCAGCCTCGATGACGGGCTTGGCCGACGAGTCGTTGCCGAAGATGCAGCCCACCTCGTTTTCCATGAGATAGTTTTCGTCAACCTGCGCCATTTGGAAAGCCTCGCGGCTCGCCATGTAGGCATATTCAGCTTCCTCAGAGAAACCGCGCCGCAGATGTCGGTCGAGGAGTCCCTTCAGCACGGGAGTCTTCACCATGCCGGTCAGTCCGGACTGGTAGCCGTAGCCCATTCTGTCATTGTCTATTACGATGCCGGACCGCCCTTCACGAAGCGCGTCCCTCACCTCGTCCGTGCTTGTCCCGAGGCACGACCAGATGCCCATGCCTGTTATGACAACTCTCTTTGCCATCCTGTAAATTGCAATTGTTAGACATTATTATGCAAAGCTACAACTTTTTCTTGAAATGGCAAGCACTTGAATGAGGAATTCCATTAATTTTTTACTTATTTTCATCCTTTTTATACTTGTGACTTTGAATAACGCCTGCAGCGATGTCTTCAAACGCCGCGTGCGGCGTTGGTCATTTCCGCGTGCGGCGATGGCAATCCCCGCACGCGGCATTTTAATCCCCGCCTGCGAAGTTCGTAAACACAACGTGCCAAGTTTACCAACACAACGTGCCAAGTTTACAAACTTAACGTGTTAAAAAATTGACGAGCCACGTCGTGTTCGAAAACAAGGAGAAGAGTAAGATAAAGAGCGGCTCCCTCTTTGTGGGGGAACCGCTCTTTGTATGTAACTGAAGGGGTCGGTATCAGTTTCTCTTGGTTGCTGAGTAGTTGATACGCAGCGCCCAGGATTTACGCAATACTTCCTTGATGTCGGTGATGTAACCCATCTGGGTGTGCTGGTCGGCCTTGATGCTGATAATCTGCTCTGCTTGGTTTGTCATGCCCTGACGCTCTGCTGCCACGAAGTCCATGACTTCCTTTGCCTCTGCAAAGCGGTCGTTGAGCTGAATACGCGTGCTGCTACCCATCTGGGCGCGCAGATTGTCGGTCGGGGGACCTACGTAGATGAACGATACCACTGACTTCTTCTCCAGTTTCTCGAGTTCTGTACCTGCGGGGATGGTGAACTTGACCTTGAGGGTCACTTCACGCATCGTTGTTACCATCATGAAGAAGAATAGGATGGTAAAAATCAAGTCGGGCAGAGATGATGTGTTCATCTCAGGCATTCCACGACGTTCTTTTCTTCTGAATCCTGCCATTATTGATCTCCTCCATACTTTTTAGGTTCTGCCTCAGAGATGTTCTGGGGATAGTATTCCCTGATGGCTTTTTTCTCTTCGTCCTTGAGGTACTGGTATTCGCGGCCGAACTTCTGCTTGGACACTTCGTTACGCAACTCGTTGTAGGCTGCCACAAGCTCGTTCTGCACCTGGAAGTACATGTTGTAGGGCGTTCCGCGGTCGGTCTGAAGGCTGACGACATGCTTGTCCGTTACGAAGCACTGACCCAACAGATCGATGTTCTTGACATGCTTCTCGGGCAGCTTGCTCAGGTTCTGTTCGTTCTTGACGAACTCCTTGACGCGAGCACGGAGCTCTCCCAGTTCACCATAGCCGCTGTTCATCTCGTCCTTGATCCACAGCTGACCTGCGGCGTTGATGCGGACGTAGAGAATGTTGCGGCTCTTGATGTCCATGGTGGCATCTTCCTGATCTGGATCTGGCGGCTTGGGCAGGCGGCGTGCCAAACCCATGTCGGTGTCCATTGATGTGGTGACCAGGAAGAAGATGAGCAACATGAAAGAGATATCGGCGGTTGAAGTGGTGTTCAAGCCCGGCATCTTCTTTTTTGTCTTTGCCATATCTTTCTCTTTTTTAGGTCGGTTTATTTACTTGCACTCTTTGTCACAACGCCAGTCATGCTGACGATAACTGCGATGGCGGCTGCCAAGAGGAGAATGCCCATGCTGACCATGAACACGTCCACTACGGTTACCCAACCTGCGCTGGTTACTGTGCCGTCTTGAGCTGTGAACTCTTTCTCACCGAGACCGCAAACCCATCCGAGGATGAGGGATGCAATGGTCAGGCCTGCTGTGAACAGAGTAATCTTGCCACCTGGTACGCCAGTCGTGGCAGCGGGGTCGTTCCCCTTATTGTTCTGCATGCCGCGGATTGCTGACCAGCAGGTGAGTCCTGCCGTTACCAAGATGAGGGCATACATGAGCCACATGATGACGTTGGTGAGCTTGGGCTCGTTGTTGTCGCCTACAGGATTGTCGTAGCCAATGAGCAGGAACGCTGCAAAGCAAACTACAATCAAGGCGACGCAAGCCAGAAGCACACGACTTGATATTTTCTCAATCTTCATAGTAGTTCTACTTTTAATGAGAGTTAAGAATTGATGTCTGTTCTCTAATCCCTAATCTCTAATCCTTCAATTACTTCTTGCACTTGTCGCTCTTAACGCACATTACGAGCAGTTCCTGAGCGGCTTCTTCCATGTTACTGGTCAGGCCTTCAATCTTAGAAAGGATGTAGTTGTAGAACACCTGCAGAACCAGGGCAACGATGATACCGAAGATGGTTGTGATAAGGGCGACCTTCATACCGCCTGCAACGACTGTCGGGCTGATATCGCCAGCACGCTGGATGTCGTCGAAGGCCATGACCATACCGATCACAGTTCCCAAGAAGCCGAGTGACGGAGCCATTGCGATGAACAGGGTGATCCAAGAGCAGTTCTCTTCGAGGTAGGTTCCCTGTACTTCTGCTTCCATGTTGATGGTGCGCTCGATGGTGCCGATGTCGTTGCGGTCGTTACTGTCAAGGCATTCCATAGCCTTGCGGCTTACCTGAGCAACGGGACCACGTGTGTTCTTGCACTTCTCGATAGCGTCAGCAATCTTGCCTTTAGCAACGAGGTCTGCGAGTTCCTTCATGAACTTGCGGGTGTTGATCTGAGCGAGAGTCAGGTAAACAACGCGCTCGATGCAGAATGCGAGACCCAGTACGAGGGCGATGGCAACGAGTGACATGAAGCCTGCGCCACCTTCGATGAACTTTGTCTTGAGGTTCTTGAAGACGCCTTCGTTCTCTTCTTCTACGATGGGAGCAGCTTCTTCAACAGCTTCTTCCACGGCAGTAGTGTCCTCAGCTACAGAGTCAACAGCAGCTTCTACCTGTTCGGTTACAGCTTCGTCTTCCTGAGCCATTACAGATGATGTTGCAGCAAATGAGCAAGCAGCAACCATTGCAATAATTGCAAAAAACTTTTTCATTGTGTTGTTTGTTTAATTGTTTATGATTGTGTTATGTTTCTTTCTCTTTGCGGAGAGAGCGAGATTCGAACTCGCGAACCAGTTTTGCCGGTCACACGCTTTCCAGGCGTGCCTCTTCAGCCACTCGAGCATCTCTCCCTTTATGGGGCGCGCCAGTGTGAGACGTGTCTTACTTTGCGCTTTTCGGTTACAAAGATAGCTTTTTTTCTTATATTGCCATAGATTTTAGGCAAAAAAGTTTCGGTTTCTGTGCTTTTTTGTTGTTTTTGAAGGCTTAAAGCTTGTTCAGGCGCTGAAATATGCGCCTTGCATTGTTGTTTGTGACGCTTTCTGCTTGCTTCTCGCTCACATTATATATTTGTGCTACTTTTTGCAGTACTTCTGCGACGTATGAGCTCTCGTTGCGCTTGCCACGATAAGGCACGGGAGCGAGGTAGGGGGAGTCTGTTTCGAGAACAATTCGCTCCAAGGGAACTGAGGCCAATGTCTCGGGCAAAGGGCTATTCTTGTAGGTGACGACGCCGCCTATGCCAAGCGCGAAGCCTGGGAACTGAAGTAGCTCCAGCGCTTCGTCTGTCGTGCCTCCGAAGCAATGAAAGACGCCAGTGATGCCTTCGTCTTTGTACTCTGAGATGGCTGTCACGAGCTGACGATGTGCGGAGCGTGAGTGAATCATGAGCGGTAAGTGATACTTGATGGCCCATTCAATTTGGACGCGAAAGGTCTCTTCCTGCTCCTTTGCTTTGCTTTTGTCCCAGTAGTAGTCGAGCCCCACCTCGCCGATGGCAATGTAGGGATGGTCGGGGGCTTTGAGCAAGGCTTCCATGTCAACAAGGACTTGCTTGTAGTCTTCCTCGATGTCTGTGGGGTGCAAGCCCATCATTGGAAAGCAGTAGTCAGGATAGCGGTAACAGAGGTCGAGCATCTGCTCTATGCTTTCTGCGTTGATGTTGGGCAAGAGGATGAGCTCGACGCCTGCTTGTTTTGCCCGCATGATGACGTCTTCGCGGTCGGCGCGGAATACAGGTTCGTAGATGTGGCTGTGTGTGTCTATCATTTCTGACGTCCCATGAGTTCGAGGGCGATGCCGTGAAGCATCTGTTTGCGTTGCTCGGGCAGGCTAACTTTTGCAAGGCAGGCTTCAGCCTCGACGTAGTAGGCGTTCATGCGTTCCTTTGCCATACGGTCAACGCCAATCTTTGTGTAGAGAGCGGTGACTGCTTTTATCTTCTCGTCTGGGTTGCAGTCCTTGCTTTCGAGCCATTGTTGCAACTCTGCCCGGTCTTTTTCAGAAGCATGGAGCAGGGCATTGATGAGCATGAAGGTCTTCTTGTTGCAGAGGATGTCGCCACCAATCTTCTTGCCGAAGACTGCTGGGTCGCCATAGACGTCGAGGTAATCGTCCTGAAGCTGGAAGGCAAGCCCGAGGTTCTCACCAAAGCGATAAAGTGCTTCTGCATCTTCCTTGGGAGCGTCGGCAAGCGTGGCGCCTATCTGCAAGGCACAAGCCAGGAGAACGGAAGTCTTGAGGCGAATCATCTCGATGTACTCGGCCTCTGTGACGTCGTTTCTTGTCTCGAAGTCCACGTCGTATTGTTGTCCTTCGTCAATCTCGATGGCGGTCTTGCTGAAGATGCGCATCACGTCTGGCAACTTCTCTTTCGGGCATTGCATCATGTATTGGAAGGCCAGAACGAGCATGTTGTCGCCGCTGAGGATGGCGGTGTTGTCGTTCCACTTGAGGTGGACGCATTGCTTGCCTCGGCGCACTTCTGCTCTGTCCATGAGGTCGTCGTGGAGAAGTGTGAAGTTATGGTAGGTCTCGAGTCCTATGGCGGGCATGATGCAGGGCTTGACATCTTCCCGATAGAGGTTGTAAGCCATGAGCATGAGTACGGGACGTATGCGCTTGCCTCCAAGCGAGAGGACGTAGCGGATGGGTTCGTACAGACCTCTTGGCTCGCGTTCAAGGGGTAGGGCGGCGATGGCCTCGTTGACTTGCAGAAGAAGTTCTTTGCTACTATACATTATTATATATTATATAGGGGAAGGAAAGGGAAGATGGGGGGAGAGGGAAAATGAGAAAAAGAAGATAGAAGAAGATAGCTTGGGCTTGCTGAAAGAGTGTTGTCCTCTATCTCCCTCTATCTTCTTCTATCTTCCTTTATCTTCCTCGGTCAAGTTCTTTAGTTCAGGCGGAACATGACAGGCAGTGTGAAGCGTGAACGCACGGGTTTGTTGCCTTGTCGTGCGGGCTTCCACTTCGGCATCATCTTCACGACGCGCTCTGCTTCCTTGGTGAGGTTGGCGTCAGGAGAACGCATGGTCTTCACGTCCACGATGGAGCCGTCCTTGTTGACCACGAAGTTCACGATGACACGACCCTGCACGCCTTGTTCCTGGCAGATGCTGGGGTACTTGATGTGTTCGCTGAGCCATTTGAAGCAAGCTTCGTCACCGCCGGGGAACTGTGCGTTCTCTTCCACCATTTCGTAGATGCGGTCATCGTCGTCTGCCTCGACTACAGGGCCAACGGGACCTGTCACGACGGCAGCACTGGGAGCGCCTGTACCTACGACAGCTGTGATGGCTTGGTTCATTTCCTCGGATGTTTCGACTTCTTCCTCGGGAAGCTCGGTGTCGTCCTCAACCTCGTTGATGAACTCCATTACGGTAGGAGCGGCTGCTGGAGGAGGAGCCACGACTTCCTGTTGCTGAGTGATGGGAATCATGTCCTCTTCCATTCGGTAATCATAAATTTTGTCTTCTTCGACCACCTTCACCTCGCGCTGAGTGTACTCGAAGGCGACGAACATAGCAGCGAGTGCCAGCACATAACCAATCAGCATGTTGGTCGATTTTTGGCCTCTCAGCTCTTCGTTAACTGTCTTGTTAGCTTCCATGTTATTTTGTTGTTATTGTTGTCGAAATACTTTATTCGTGCCACAAAGATACATCTTTTTTTTCATATTTGTGCGCACGAGGGGTGTTTTTTTTCTTTTTTAAGTGTTTTTTTGTTTTTCGCGGGTAATTGCAGGTGTAAAAACCCACTTCTTCCCGACTTGTCATGGTGTTCGTGTATTCTGTGTTTTGCTTTCTTTTTGTCACTTTTGGGTATGGCGAAAAATGGCCCGAAACATGCCGAATTTGGCATTTTGGAGTGCTGTGGTTTCAAACGCCGCGTGCTGCGTTGGCAATTTCAGCGTGCTGCGTTTGATTTTTAGCCTGCGGAAAATTGTCAACGCGCCATGTCGAATTTTGTCTAAAAACTCACCAAAATGGTCGATTTTGCTAAGCAGAGTTTGCAATTTGAGGTTTTTTGCTCGTTTTTCTCCCTTTGTAATGTGTTGATTGTCAGCGAGAAGCGTTTTAAGCGCATTTCTTCGAAAAAATGACTCAAACCATACCTGAAACCTTTTTTGGCGTTTCTGAGTAGTTTGCCTGAAATCAGAAAGTAAGCAAAATGGCTCGAAATGTGACATTTTGTCAAGTTCCGATTTGCTTGGTCTTTTGCACTTGGTTGGACTTCACATCGCCTCGAAGTGCTAGGGTCGCTCATTTCTTGTGATGACCGAAACTTTAATCCGGTACAATAAAACGGCGTGCGTTTTCGTTTATATTATAAAAAGAGACGAAGAATAATAAACCTTAAACTTTTTTTTCGTACCTTTGCAGTCGATTTATGAACATAAAAACAAAGATACAGCGTTTCCTGCTTCTTCTGACGGGCTTTGGTGTATGCCTCTTTACAACTGCTCAGGAGAGTGGTAGCGTGTTCAATTTCCTGAACCTGCCTGTCTCGTCGCATTCTACGGCACTTGGCGGCAAGAACATCTCACTGATTGAGGACGACATATCCCTTGCCATACAGAACCCCGCTCTGCTCACTGGTGTCAGCGACAAAACGATCGGCTTCTCCTTTATGACTTACATGCAGGGCTGTAACACAGGTGCAGCGGCCTATTCCCAGCAAGTGGGGAAGTACGGCAACTGGGGTGTGAATGCGCAGTTCGTGGGTTATGGCAAGACGACCGAAACGCTGCTTACGGGCGAAGAGGTCGGCTCGTTCAAGCCTCTCGACCTCTGCATTGCAGGACAGTACAGCCACTTGTTGAGCGACCGATGGGCTGGCGGTGTTTCGGCCAAGTTCATCTATTCCCACTACGGAGCATACTCCTCAGTCGCCCTGGCTGCTGACCTCGGTTTGAACTACTTCAATGAAGAGACAGACTTCTCGTTCTCTCTTGCAGCACGCAATCTCGGCGGACAAGTCAAGGCTTTTGGCAATCAGCACGACCGCCTGCCTGCTGACCTCGAGATGGGCTTTACAAAGTCGCTCGGACATGCTCCCATCCGCATCTCTGTCACGATGGTCGATATGACACGGTGGACTTCGGACGACTACTTTACTACTGGCAAAAAGCTCAAGACAGGAAGCATCATCATCAATCACTTTGTGCTTGGTGCGGAGTGGCTCATTAACAGTAAGTTCTATGTAGGCATGGGCTACAACTTCCGTCGAGGCTACGAGATGACAGCCGCTGGTTCCTCTCATGCCGCAGGCCTTTCCTTCGGCGGCGGCGTCAACCTGAAGCGCATCAAGTTCGGCCTTGCTTATGCCAAATATCACGTCAGCGCACCAACGCTGGCTTTCACTTTAGCATATAACTTTGAGAAAGAAAGATGAAACTGATAACAATTGCAATCGACGGCCACTCCTCTTGTGGCAAAAGCACAATGGCGAAAGACCTCGCTAAAGAGATTGGCTACATCTATATCGATACGGGCGCAATGTATCGGGCCGTCACCCTCTTTGCCTTGCAGAATGGTTTGATAACCGAGGGCGGCATCAACGAAGAAGCTTTGCGTGAACATATGTCCGACATTATGATAACCTTCCAGCTCAATGAAGAGACCGGTCGCCCCGATACCTACCTCAATGGTGTTTGCGTGGAGCGCGAGATACGCACAATGGAAGTCTCAAAGTGGGTCAGCCCCATTGCCACTCTGGGTTTTGTCCGTGAAGCGATGGTTGACTTGCAGCGCCTCATGGGCGAGGCAAAGGGCGTCATCATGGATGGTCGCGACATCGGGACAGTTGTCTTCCCTGATGCTGAACTTAAGGTTTTCGTTACGGCAAGTGCTGATGTGCGTGCCCAGCGTCGTTATGATGAGCTGAAGGCAAAGGGAGAAGACTGCTCTTTCGAGGAGATTCGCGCCAATGTCATAGAGCGCGACCGCATCGACTCCACCCGAGCCATCAGCCCGCTTCGCCAGGCAGAGGACGCCATCGTGCTCGACAATAGCAACCTCACCATTCCAGAGCAAAAGGCGTGGCTTCTGGAACAGTACTACAGAGTGGCTTCTGAATGAAGATAGAAATCGACCAGGGCTCTGGCTTTTGCTTTGGTGTGACACGCGCCATTGGCAAGGCGGAAGAGGAACTTGCCAAAGAGGAGCAGTTGTATTGCCTTGGCGATATCGTCCATAATGGCAAGGAATGCGACCGGCTTCAGCAACTTGGGCTTGTTACAATTAATCATGAGCAACTTCGCGACATTCATGATGCCAAGGTGCTGCTCCGTGCTCACGGTGAACCGCCTTCAACTTATGCTCTCGCAGATGACCAATGCATCAACCTGATTGATGCCACTTGCCCTGTGGTACTACACCTTCAGGAGCGCATCAAGAAGGAGTATGACGCCGACCGTGAGCACAAAAAGCAGATTGTCATCTTCGGTAAGAATGGTCACGCAGAGGTGATTGGCTTGGTGGGACAGACGGAAGAGACTGCCATCATCATCGAGTCGGCTGAAGACGTCAAAAAGCTCGACTTCAATCGCGACATCTGTCTTTATTCCCAAACAACTATGCCGCTTGACGAGTTCCGCAAGATTGTCGACTATGTTCAGCAGCATATCAGTCCAGAAGCGACCTTCACCTACTATGACACCATTTGTCGACAAGTGGCAAACCGCATGCCCAACATTCGCAACTTTGCTCTTCGGCATGATGTGGTGCTCTTTGTATGCGGCAAGAAGAGCAGTAACGGGCGCGTGCTCTTCAATGAATGCCGTGAGGCCAATCCTCGTTCCTACATGATAGATACTGCCAGCGAGATTGATATTCGCTGGTTGCAAGGTTGTGAGTCGATAGGCATTTGTGGGGCAACAAGCACGCCGAAGTGGCTAATGGAGGAGTGCAAAGTACGCATCGAGGAGCTGCTTGGCTGCCACAAATGATGTCCTCTCGCCATTAAGAACCCCTTGCTCGGCGGCTTGAAGCATGTCGGCAATGGTGGGGTTGTGGTAGAAGTTTCCCATCAGTTGCTCGTTGATGCTTTCATACATCCAGTACTTTGCCTGCTCGGCCCTGCGATAGTCGAAGTATCCACTCTTCTTTACAAAGTCGAGGTAGCTGTAAACCATGTCCCAAACTTCTTTGATTCCGTAGCCGTAGAAGCCGCTATAAGTGAGGACTTGTGGTGCCCAGCCGCTTTCGGGAAGCGGGAAGAGCTGGAGGGCATTGCGGAAGTGGGTGGCTGCAAGTTGGCACTTGTCCACATTGTTTCCATCACATTTATTGATGATGATGCCGTCGGCCATCTCCATGATGCCTCGCTTGATGCCTTGAAGCTCGTCGCCAGTGCCTGCCAGCTGGATGAGGAGGAAGAAGTCGACCATCGAGTGACAGGCGGTCTCGCTTTGTCCCACGCCAACAGTCTCGACGAAAATCTTGTCGAAACCTGCTGCTTCACAAAGGATGATGGTCTCGCGCGTCTTGCGTGCCACACCGCCCAGGCTGCCTGCAGAGGGGCTGGGGCGAATGAAGGAGTCTGGGTGGACGCTGAGCTTCTCCATGCGAGTCTTGTCGCCCAGAATGCTTCCCTTTGTTCTTTCGCTCGAAGGGTCGATGGCGAGAACTGCAAGCCTGCCGCCATATTCCTTGAGGACATGAATGCCAAACTCGTCGATACTGGTACTCTTGCCTGCACCAGGAACACCGCTAATGCCAATGCGAACACTGTTGCCGGAGTATGGCAAGCACTTCTCAATGACTTCCTGAGCGATGACTTGGTGCTCGGGAATGGTGCTCTCTACAAGTGTGACGGCTTGTCCCAGAATGGTAATGTTGCCTTTCAGGATGCCTTCCACATAGTCGCTGGCCGTGAGGTGACGGCGGGCAAAGCGCTGCCTGTTGAGGTGTGGGTTGACAGACGAGACAGGAGCCACACCGCTATTCACGGTCAGGCCTGCATATTCGGGATTATTCTCGGGATGTTCCATTTCAGTTCATAGTTATGAGTTCATAGTTCATAGTCTTCATTCCTGGGCGATGTCCACATTGATGTATTGCTTCGCTTGTCGGGGAGCGTCTGTGATGAGCATGACTCGCATGCGGCCTTTGCTCTTTTTAAGGTATCGGGCAGAGACACTGATCTTGAGCTTTGTGCTTTTGCCAGGGCGAATGGTGCTCTTGGCGACGCTGACACTGATGGCTTTGTTGAAGACTTGTACCTGATGGATGTGCAGGTCGCTCTTGCCTGTATTGGTGAGGAGGATGGTGCAGCTGATTTCCTTCTTGCCATTCATCTCTCCCATGTCGACAGATGACTCGCTTATTGCAAGCTCGGGAGCCATTGCCAGAGCCTCGTCGCTCATGTCGGCAAAGCTAGGCAGGAGGATGGCCGAGACGAGTATCTCGTTTGTCTCGCCTATCTTGTCGCCCATGTAGCGCGAAAGGTAAATGCTTGTCTGGTTGAGTCCCAATGTGCTGAGTTTCTCGCTATCGAGTGTCAGGCGGATTGTGCCAGCCTTTCCTGCGGGAATGTCTTCTGGCAAGTACTCTGCCGAGAGGTAAGGGGGCAGGTGCATCAGTTCGGGGCGGAAGGCTGTACGGTCTGAGTTAAGGAGGCGAAGTTCTGCCGTGGGGTGGTCGCCTCGATTGACATCTTCGAACTCCACGGTGTTTGTCACGAGCCTCACATTACCGAGGTCGATGGGGAATTCTGCGCTGTAGTCATGCACTTCAGTCACAACAGTTCCCTGGATGGCAACATAGGAAGGCTTGTCCGAGGCATTGGTCAGCACCTCGACTTCCTTGTAGAAGGAGCCCAGCAGTTTGGCGTCGAAGGTGAGGCTTATCTCGCCACGAGAGCCTGCGGCAACTGGAGTTTGTGGGAACACCACATCGAGGCAGCCGCACGAGGCCTTGGCCTCCTTGATGATGAGCGGCTTGTCGCCCTTGTTGGTGAAGCCGAGGCTGAAGTGTCGGGGCACTTGGAACTCCACTTCGCCCACCTTTTTGATGTCTGTGTCGGGCACAAAGCGGGGCTGGGCCCAAATCATTGAACATTGAACATTGAACATTGAATAGGCTGCGAGGAGAATGATGAGAGTTATATGTCGTTTCATGTATTATCGCATTTTACCGTGCAAAGGTACAAAAAAAAGTTCATAGTTCATAGTCCATAGTCCATAATTATTTTATATCTTTGCAACAACTATGAACTATGAACTATGAACTATGGACTAAAAGGAAGGCTTTTCCTCCCCCTCTTTGCTGTGCTTCTCATCACCTTGTTCAGCACCTGCTCGTTCCTTTACCCGCTCAATCCGTGGGACGACGCCAATGTCTATATGACAATAGGCAATGCCATGCTCGCAGGCAAGGAACTTTATGTTGACATCTTCGACCACAAGGGCCCTGTGCTCTTCTTCCTCCATGAGTGGGCAGCCATGCTTTCGAGGAGCAGTTTCGTGGGCATTTACCTCATCGAGATTGTCTGCTGCTATTTCTTCCTGCTCTATTCTTTGAAGATGATGAGGCTCTTCACCGCTTCCACCCTGACAATTCCTTTGACTTGTCTTCTTGGCATCCTGACCTATTCCTCGGATTTCTTCAGTTATGGCGACAGTGTGGAAGAGTTCGCCCTTCCCATCTTTGCCCATAGCCTGTACCTCATGCTGAAGTTTGTCAGGGATCGGGAAGTGCCCTCTCGCTTCCAGTCGCTAGTGATGGGTCTGGGAGTCGCCTTGCTTTTCTGGATGAAGTTCAACCTCCTGTTCTTCTATGTTGGAGGCCTCCTGGTGGTTGCAGTTATTGCATGGAAACGCAAGCAGATGAAGGAGCTCGGGTCGGTTGTTCTGTGGGCATTCCTGGGCTTCTTGGCAGTTACGGCTGGGGTGCTTGCCTACTTCGCCCTTCATGGCACACTGGCGGCGCTTTGGGAGGCCTACTTCATGGTCAATATCTTCCATTATCATGGTGTCGGCACAAATGGTGAGCCGCCTTTCTGGTGGTTCAAGCTTGTGAAGCTCGGCATCTGGGCAGTCCTGATGATTCCGGTCTTCTTCCTCAAGGTGAGCAGGGAGGTGAAGTGGCTCGTCTTCGGCACTTACGGCATCCTCGTGCTCTCGTTTGCCACCCTGACGGTCCAGTTCTACTACTTCCTCACGCTCTTCCCCTTCTTCGCGCTTGCTGTCAGGCTCAGAGTCCCTAAATTCCTGAAAAACCTGAAGGTCCTCAAAGTCATCATCCCCATCATCACCCTCCTTGCCACCGCCACCAACTGGAATGTCGTGACGCTGGTGAATGGCACTTTCCCCACAAGTGTGCTCGAGATGGCCCGCATCATCAACCAGAACGAGACGGAGGACAGTGAGGTCCTGACTTTCAGCTCCTACGACACGGGCATCTACCAGCACACGCGCCACCTGCCGCCCAACCGCAACTACTTCCTTTCCTCCATCCTCGACCCGGAGATAAAGCGCGAGCAGGCAGAGTGGGTCAACTCGGGGAAGGTCAGGTACTTGGTGCGCGAGATAGGCGCCATCAACACTTGCCACGAGTACTATGAGGCGCCCATCCCTGCCAACTACCGGCTCATCTTCGACCAGGAAGAGCTCTTCCGCTACCGCTTCATCTGGCAGCCGCTGAGCTACCTCTGGAACCTCACCTGGCCGCGACCTCTGCTCCGCCACTTCATGGAGCCCGTCACTGCCAATCAGAAGATGCAGGTCTACGAAAGACAGCCATAAAGTCGGCTCCCGATAATCTCGGAAATTTCTTGACAAAAAATCCGACAGAAAATGCGAAGTCTATCAACTCGACATGGACGGATTTCAAACGCCGCACGCGGAAATGGTCAACGCCGCACGCGGAGTTTGTAATTTCCCTGTGTCGTGTTGACTGATTTGGCACGTCGAATTCGTTGCTTTTCTTTGCGAAAGTTATCGGACAGGCAGCTTTTACTTGTGCTTTCTTTGCGCTGCTTCGAATGACATGCCCTTGCAAAAGTCCATTTATAAAAGGAAACTCGATTTAAGGCCTTATTTTGCGTTTGGGGGTAGAAAAGTGCCACAGAAACAAAAAAGGCCGTCTGTGAGGGCGGCCTGAGGAAGAATATTTACAAATTCATTTATGATTGTTGTTTCTCTCGCTTCTTTTTGGTGTACTTCACGACGGTGCGGATGACGAGGTAGTTGGTGACGGCCGAGATGACGGCCATGGGGATGTAGGCGATGGAATCCTTCAGTCCCATCACTTCGACGAAGAGCAGCATCAGGCCCATCCTCACGACAAAGAGGTTGAACATGTGGGCGCCGATAATGCCGACAAGGTTCAGTACGGAGGACTCTGTCTGGAAAGTCCAATAGACGGTCAGCAAGTAGTTGACGCAAAGTGAGATGAGATAACCGGAAACGAGTGCCACCTGATAGGGCGCGAAGAGGCGCACGACGTAGAAGATGGCTGCGTCGATCATGGCGCAGGTGCCCCCTACAATGCAGAAGCGGATGAATTGTCGCGTCTCTTTGTGGCCCAAGAGTTCCTTTATCTTATCTCCAATCTTCATTTGTTCCTCTTGAACTTCGTAAACCTCAATCGCAATACTCCGAAGAATGCCTCGCTGAAGATGCCGCCCGACATCTTGCTCGTGCCCAACTCCCTGTTGACGAAGACCACGGGCACCTCTTTTATCTTGAAGCCGAGGCGCAGGGCGGTGTATTTCATCTCAATCTGGAAGGCGTAACCCTTGAAGCGGATGTCGTCGAGGCAAATGGTTTCGAGCACCTTCCTGGACCAGCACACAAAGCCCGCCGTGGTGTCGCGAAGCTTGATGCCGAGCACTGTGCGGACATAGGCCGAGGCATAGTAGGACATGAGGACGCGGCCGATGGGCCAGTTCACAACATTCACGCCCGAGACATACCGGCTGCCCACAGAAACATCATAGCCCTCGTCGTGACAAGCCGCATAGAGTCGCGGCAAATCATTGGGCGAGTGGCTGAAGTCGGCATCCATCTCGATGACATACTCATAGCCGTGGTCCAGCGCCCACTTGAAGCCGCAGATGTAGGCCGTGCCCAGTCCCAGCTTGCCTTGTCGCTCCACAATGTGAACGCGGCCTGCCAGTTCGCCCTGCATGAGGCCCTTCACAATGTCGGCAGTCCCATCAGGGCTTCCGTCGTCGATGACAAGGATGTCGAAAGCTTTCTCGAGTGAAGTGACGGCTCGAATGATGGCCTCGATGTTCTCTTTCTCGTTGTAGGTCGGGATGATGACGATGGTGTCGCTCTTTCGTTCTGTGTTCATTGTTCTATAGTCTATAGTCAGTTGTCAGTTTCTTTACTCATAATTGAACCCTCTCTGCTTTGAGCTCTTCGCCCATGAAGACTGTGGCTTTCTGCTGGAAGGCCTCGGCTTGCTCTGTGCTGAGGAAGCGCGTCGAGCCTCCCTCTGTAATGTGTTCCCTCATCTCGGGGTGCCTGCGGAGATAGTCCTGCAGGCTATCTGCCACATAGTGACCTTGCTCGATGATGTTCACGCTCTTGGGCATGTACTGCCGAATCTTGCCGAGCAGGAGCGGATAGTGAGTGCAGCCCAGGATGACATTGTCGATGAGCGGGTCGCGGCGGAGCAGGCTCTCAATGCGCTCCCGCACGAAATAGTCTGCCCCAGGACTGTCATACTCCTCGTTCTCCACCAGCGGCACCCACATCGGGCAAGCCTCGCCTGTCACCTTGATGTCGGGCCAAAGCTTGGCAAGCTCCAGCTCATAGGTGCGGCTGCGAATGGTGCCCGGCGTTGCCATAATGCCCACATGGCGGCTCTTCGAGATCTCTCCGACAACTTCGACCGTCGGGCGTATCACGCCGAGCACTCTCCTTTGCGGGTCGAGCTTAGGCAGGTCGTTCTGCTGAATGCTGCGAAGTGCCTTTGCCGAAGCCGTGTTACAGGCCAGAATGACAAGATGGCAACCTTGCTCGAAGAGGTAGCGGACGGCCTGGAGCGTGAACTCATAGACTACGTCGAACGAGCGAGTGCCGTAAGGAGTTCGGGCATTGTCGCCGAGGTAAAGGTAGTCATACTGCGGCATCATCCTGCGGATTTCTCGCAAGATGGTCAGCCCACCATAGCCAGAGTCGAAGACTCCAATAGGTCCCATTGCTCCTGTTTTACTCTCCTGTCGCAGGAGCCTGAGCTGGTGTTTCCTCTTGTGTGGCAGTTATCAGCCCGAGCTTCTTGCGAACAATGTCCGTCACGTCAACACCCACTACGGGATTGATGTAAGGGCAGTTGTTGTTGTCGGTATTGAGGATGTAACCATACCCCAGTTCTACACCAACCTCGAGAAGGGCGCGGTTCAGGCGCTTGTGGGCTTCCTGCATCATGTCCTTTTCGGCCTGTGCAATCAGTTCCTGCGACTTCATGCGGAAAGCCACACCATTGTCCATGAGTGCCTGCAGTTCTGCCTGACGCTTCTGCATGATGGTCTGCGGGAATTCCTTTTGGCCCTGGAGGAAATCGACGAACTTGCGCTGGAACTCCTCTTCGCCTTTCTGTGCCTCTGCCTCGTACTTGGCTTTCAGAGCAGCGATGTCCTGCTTTGCCTTAGCATACTCCGGCATCTCCGTCAGCACTTGCTCGTAACTGATGTACCCGAACTGAATCTGCGCCGAAGCCGTGAAGCAGAGCAACAGAATCGGGAGAATGAATGACAAGCGTTTCATAGGCTTGAAGTTAAGTTGGTTATTGTATGCCCAGTTCTTTCTTCACCTCGTTGGTGATGTCTGTGCTGAGCGTTGTGCTCACGTAGGGAATCACGCCTGCGCTGGTATCAACGATATAGACGTAGCCGCCTGCTTCGCCAATCTTCTTCACTACGGCCATCACCTTCTCGCTGATGGCACTCATCTTCTCTGCCTGTGCCTTTTGCAGGGCAGCCTGATTGTCCTGATAGGACTGCTGAAGACGCGTGTAGAGGTCGTTCAGTTCCTGCTCGCGACGCTGACGCACATTGTCCAGCAGGTTAGCTTGTTCCTTCTGGTACTCTTCGCTCTTTTTCTGGAGTTCGTCCTGCATGAGCTTCATGTCGTCTTCATACTGTTTCTGCATGGTTTGCATCTCCTCCATCGCGGTGGTGTACTCCTTCATGTTGGGGATGATGTCGGCAGTGTTGAAGTGTGCGAACTTCTGAGCGCAGAGGCTCAAGGGAGCCATCATAAGGATGGCAATCAGAATCTTTTTCATCTTTCTGTTTATAAGTTTAAGTTTGTTATTCTTTGTTTAGTTGTATCCGAGTTTAGTGAGGACTTCATTGGAGATGTCAATCTTCGGGCTTGCGAAGATGATGCCGGCATCGCTTGCACGGTCCAGAACGAGGCTGTAACCCTTCTGGTCGCAGATGTCCTTGACTGCATTGTAAATCTCCTCCTGAATGGGGGCCATCAGGCTCTCGCGCTTCTTGTAGAGTTCGCCTTCGGGACCGAAGTACTTCTTCTTCAGCTCGGCAGCTTCCTTCTCTTTCGCCACGATGTCGTCCTCGCGCTTGGTCTTCTGCTCTTCGCTCAGGAAGACAGCTTCCGACTGGTAGTTCTTGTATAAAGTCTGTGCCTCGGTTGTCAGGACATCGACCTCAGCCTGCCATTTCTTGCTTACCTGATTGAGTTGCTCGCTCGCACGCTCGTAAGCAGGAATGTTCTTCAGGATGTAGTCCATGTCGACCAAAGCAAACTTCTGTGCCCAAACTGATGAACTGCCCAGCAGCATCAGCATCGCAATCATAATCTTTTTCATAATCTTTCTTTCTTAATTATATATAATGTATAAGGTTCATTTCTCCTTTTGGGCTTTGCCCGTTCTTTAGAACTCTTGTCCGAGGATGAAGTGGAAGTGGCTGCCTGCGTATGTTTTGCTGCCGAAGACAGAGTCGAAGCCGTAAGCCCAGTCAATACCGAGCAATCCGACCATAGGCAGGAAGATGCGAGCACCAATACCGACAGAGCGCTTCATATCCAGCGGATTAAACTTCTTGATATCGCTCCAAGCATTACCGCCTTCGGCAAATGCCAGGGCGAAGAGGTTCGTGCTATTGCTCAAGATGATGGGATAGCGCAGTTCCACAGTGAAGCGATCGTAAGCATAGCCTGACTCACCTCTTGGTGTAAGAGAACCGTTGTCGTAGCCTCGCATGCCGATGGTCTCTGTAGCATAGGTCGTACTATATCCGCTTGTGCCATCACCTCCGACGTAGAACGTCTCGAAGGGCGAACGCTTGTTCTTGTTGTAGTGTCCCAAGATACCGAACTCTACGCGAGTTGAAAGCACGAAACATTTGTCCCTGCCGCTCAAAGCCGTATAGGTGCGACTCTTGAATTTCCACTTGTGGTACTCAATCCAACGATACTTCTCCTGCATTTCCTTGTTGTAGGTCGCGCTGTTCGGATTCGTGGCAAGGTTTGCGTAATCTTTTTTGATGAATGCGCTATAGGGAGGTGTTATCGTGCCAGTCAGGATGAACTCCGAGCCCTTTCTTGGATAAATGGGATTGTCTGTACTATTACGGCTCAAGGTCAGGCCAAGGTTGATATTGTTGCAGTTTCCGTTCGACATGAGGAAGTACTGCCAGTTCTTCAGCATATATCGCGTATAGCTCAGCTCTGCTGAAAGCATGAACCAGTCATCAGGCCAGCGTAAACGCTTACCCCAACCAACAGTTATGCCGAAGAGCATCACATACTTGCTCGGGTCGTAGTAGTTCTCGTAGTAGTTGTAGCTACTGTTGCCCATGCCGTAAAGGTAACTGTTGAAGTAGTTGTTGTAGTAAGCCGAGTTGTAGTAGTTGTCGCTCACGTCGGTCTGCTTCGAGAAGAAGGCACCCAAACTGAATGTGTTCGGACGTTTGCCTCCGAACCAGGGATTCATGTAGTTCACACTATAAGCTTGGTAATAACGTCCGTTTGTCTGTCCGCTTATGCTGAACGACTCGCCATTACCCATTGGCATCACACCTCGACGAAGTGCTTTCTTGCTGAAGAGGTTTGCCATGCAGAAGTTGCTGAACTTAAGTCCGATGCGACCAATGACACCTGTTTGGCCATAACCCAGCGAGAATTCAATTTGGTCGTTGCTCTTACTTGTAAGTCCCCAATTGATGTCAACAGTACCATTGATGCGGTCTGGTTCAACTTTGGGGTCGATGTTCTCGTCGAAATGTCCGAGGGAAGCCAGTTCTCGGTAGGAACGCATCAGGGCTTCTCTTGAGAAGAGGTCGCCAGGCTTGTTACGAAGTTCTCGACGTACAACATTCTCGTAAACGCGGTCGTTGCCACTAATGCGAACATGACTGATGTGAGCCTGTGGTCCTTCATATATGCGAATCTCCAAGTCAACAGAGTCTTCCACGATGTTTGTCTCAACAGGCTCGAGTTTGGAGAAGACATAACCATTGTTATAGTAGAGATTGCTGACAGCCGATTCGTCAGTCAGGAGGCGTTCGTTAAGTAGTTTCTGATTATAGACATCGCCTTTCTTCATCCTCAGTTCTCCGTTCAGTCCATCTGTCGGGTAAAGCGTGTTGCCCACCCATTCGATGTTACGGATGTAGTACTTCTGCCCTTCCTCAACATTGATGAAGATATTCACATCGCCTTCCTTCTCTGCAGGTACCACGCTGTCTGTCACGATGATGGCATCGCGAAATCCCAACTCGCCATACTTCACGAGCAAGTTCTCTTTGGCTTCTTTATACTTCGCCTCTACGAACTTCTTGCTCTTGAACCAGCCCGCCATCGAATGCTTCTCGTGTATCTTTTTCAGGACACCTTTGCTGATAAGGCCGCCCTTAATCTTCTTGTCGCTTAGATGCTCGTTGCCGCTGATATAGATATGGTTAATCTTCACCTTGTCCTTTCTCTCGACATTCACGTCCACGATAATCTTATCGGGAGCACTGGCATCGTCTCGTTGTACAATGTTTATTTCGGCGTTTTTGTAACCCTTTTCCGTAAAATACCTTCCAGCCAGAATCTTAGCACGGTCAATCATGTTGGGAGTCAACTGATTGTCTTTCACCAGTCCTATCTTTTCCTTCAAGTCGTCCTTTTCGTTCTTCCTCACACCGTTGAAGTTGATTTCAGAGATGCGAGGACGTTGTGTCAGCTGAATGTGGAGATAACAGGAGTCGCCGACGAGGCTGTCGACACTGATTGCCACGTTGCTGAACAGACCGTTTCGCCAGTAACGTTTCACTGCTTTTGTTATCTCTTCGCCAGGAATCTCTATCTTCTGCCCTTCAGCCAATCCGCTCAAACCAATAAGGAGACGTTCGTCGTAGTTCTTCACGCCGTCAATGGTGATTGCACCGATGTAGTATTGCCTTGGTGTGCGGCTATAATCGATTTCGGGAGCCATTTCGCGCTGTACTACTTGCGAGAGCATCGGAAGCAGCAGTCCGAAGAGACCTAATATAATAAGGTAAGTCCTTTTCACGTTTCTTTGCCGTAGTTATTTTTGTATTCAGCCTTTAGTTACTTGCTCTCCAGTCATGCCGAAGCGCCTTTGTCTCTGCTGATAAGCTGCGATTGCTTTGTGGAGGTCTTCTTCGTGGAAGTCGGGCCAGAAGGTGTCGCAGAAGTAGAACTCGCTGTACGCACATTGCCAAAGCAGGTAGTTGCTGATGCGCAGCTCACCGCCAGTACGGATGAGCAAGTCTGGGTCTGTCATGAAGCGAGTCTCGAGGTGTTGCGACACGTACTCTTCGTTGATTTCCTCTGGCTTTAGACGTCCTGCCAGAGTTTCACGAACAGCATCCTTCATAGCCTTTGTGAGTTCCCATCGGCTGCTATAGTTGAGGGCAGTAACAGCCGTCATGCGCTTGTTGTTCTTCGTGTGCTCTTCGCAATCCAGGACACGCTGGCGAGCAGGAGCAGGCAGTCTCTCGATGTCGCCAATGTAGCGGAAACGTACATCGTTCTTCATAAAGATTTCGTCCTCGAGTTTGTCTGCTACGAGTTGCATCAAAGTGCTGACTTCTGCCTCAGGTCGGTTCCAATTCTCTGTCGAGAAGGTGTACATGGTGAGGAACTTGACACCAAGACGAGCACATTCTGATGTGATGCGTGTGACGTTCTCAACGCCTTGAATGTGACCTGCAGAACGTGGTAGTCCGCGTTCTTGTGCCCAGCGTCCGTTGCCGTCCATAATGATGGCAATCGACTCGGGAATATTGTTTCTGTCTAATTCGAAGTCCATATGAAGTCAGTTATTACATTTGCGATATTTGGGGAACATGTCGTATGTGATGAAAAACATAGCGAAGCTGTAGCTGTCCTTATTTTTGAACATTTTGCTTTTCACGCCGTATGGGTCGCTCAGTTGTGTTCCTTCAGGCGTAGCATCAAGCTTGTCGGTCGAACTGAAACGCATTGTCCACTCGAAGCCGAGGTTGATGCGGGGTTTGAGCTTGTATTTCACGCCAATACCAACAGGAATGTTCAGTCCACCACATGCTTTTGCACCGCCGCCCATTCCGATGGTGACGCCTGCTCCTGCAAGTATGTAAGGGGTGATGCGGCTGTTTCCTTTATAACCGACACCTGTGCCGAAGCCCCAGAAGTTGAGTTCAAACTGTGCACCGATATCGAGGATGTTGCGTGAGAACTTCACTTTGGTAGGGATGCCGCCCTCTGGTGTTTCGCTCCAAGCATCAGTAGGAATGAAGCCATCTGTAGTGCCATGAATATGTCCGAAGGCAAGGTTTGCCTTAACAGCCATACGTGCATTGAGGATGCGACGCGCAGTGAGAGCTCCCATGCCGCTGAGGTTAGCAAAGGGAACGCCGTTAGCGTCGCCAATATAGAAGCAACCTCCTGTGCCTACGCCCATGTCCATCTTATATTCTATCTCGTCTTCTGCCCGAAGACAGACAACGGACAACAGACAAAAGACAGCGGTCAAGAGTCGACGCGAGGCTATTGTTGTGCGAATCCAAGTCTGTTCAGTCTTCCTCGCCATACTTGTGCGTTAGTGATTATCCAAATGAAGTAGTTATAGTCAACCGTGCTTGTGATGCAACCTTCGCTGCCTTTCAGAGCTTCGGGTATGTGGATTTCTGCAGAGGGACGCCATGTGATGCCGTAGTCTTGGCTGACGTACAGGACATCGAGGGCTTGGTGTGTGCCGTCAATCGATGTGCCGCCAAAGGCGATGCACTTGCCGTCGTAGGGCAGGAGGTTGAGGTAATTGAGCTTGGGACAAGGTATCTTGTTGTCGGGGCTAATGGGGAAATAGATCCACTCAGCTGTCTGTTCGGGTTCGCTGAAGTTCCACATCTTGTTCCAAACGACGGCGTTGTCGCTATCATCTCTTTGTCCGACCATTACGATGCGCGTATTGCCGTTGGCTTGTTGCACGGTCAGGGCTCTGATTTCGCTTTGCGGAAGCAATGTCGCCTCTGTGTCAAGCGTTTCTTCTTCCCAGACGGAGGCATCTGCGGAGCGCAACAACTTGCCTTCCGAAAGAGCATAGAAGAAGTCTTCTGTCTTTTCGACAAGGGTCAGACCTGCTGCATAAGTTGTTCCCACTTGCTGCCAATCCGTTGCATTTGTCGAGGTGAAGATCTTGCCATCGCTTGTGCTGAGGTAGAGCGTCTCTGCCTGATTGCGAAGCGTTTGTAGGTCAACGGTGGCAGGCAAGCCTGTCGTGGCGGTCTCGTTCCAAGTGCTTTGTGCCTTGCTCGAAGTGCGTTCGGCAAGCACAATGCTTGAGGCCTTTTGGCCGAGAACCATGAGTTTGTCGTTCAAGGCAAAGGCCTTCATATCCGTCATATGAGCCAACTCCGGCACTTCTGCCTCGCATTTGTTCCATTGAAGCGAGTCTCCTTCGAGCTTGTGAACGTTAACCTTAAAGGTGTAGATGCGGCTGCTCTGGTTATCATTACTGGTCAGGCGAAGTTCGATAGGCTTCGTCAGGTCGAGACTGTCTGTGGAGTTATAGACAGACCATTCAGAGTCGGAACCTTTCTCACGATAGCTAAGTATGGAACCATCAAAGGTGATGGTGGCAATGACTCTGTCGAGCAGGCTTCCAAAGGGCAGCGAATCGCGGTTCTCGATTGTGTTGTCTCGCAAATTGATGGTCATTGCGTAGTAACTTCCGGGGAAGGAAGAACTGATTGTTCCAACTTTACGCTTGACCGTTCCAAGTGTTACGGACTTTATGTAGCAGTAGTCGTTGCTCGAGGAAACCGTGTTGTCGTCTTTGGAACAAGACGCTACGAAGAACGGTATAGCGAGGAGCAAGAGATACCAACGTGTCTTCATTATATTATATGCGCGCATAGCGTGTACGTGTGATTTCAAAGTGCAAAGATACGAAAAAGATTAGAGATTAGGGATTAGGGATTAGAGATTTTTGTTCAATTCTGCCTTTGTTTTAAGTTTAATTAGGGAATAATGCGCCTTGTGTAACACTTTATTCCATGTTTTTCATTGTTTGTGGCGGTATTGTTGAATGATTTGGCCGCCGTAGTTTTGTTTGCTTTCCAATTGCTCATCCTTGAGGATTGGAGCACTTACCCCTTCGCCTAAACAGAAAGGAGCAGTCTCGAGTCGAGCTTCGTCCCAAAGTCCTTTATCGATGAAACTTTGCAACAATCTTGCTCCACCTTCCACGAGAAGACTCTGAATGCCTCGAGAATAAAGATCTTGCAGGATCTCTTCGATATTTTCTTCCAAATAGATATGCGTAGGTGTGCTTCCGTCTTTAAAGTGAAGGGTGGGCGGAAGAATGTTGTGGTGGTCGATGGTAAGTCGCAAAGGGTTCTGTCCGGGCCAGAGTCTTGTGGTGAGCGTCGGATTGTCCTGTAGAGCAGTATTTGTGCCGACGAGGATTGCTCCGCTTCGTGCCCTCATTCGATGCACAAGTGTTTGTGTCAAGGCATTAGAGAAGGTGATCCTCTCGTCTCCTCCCATAATACCATCCCTGCTCTGTGCCCACTTTAAGGTGATCCAAGGCCTGTGTTTTTGGTGAAAGGTAAAGAAGCGACAGTTCAGTTCGCGACACTCCTTCTCGAGCACACCGACCTGCACTTCGCATCCTGCTTCCTGCAGTTTCTTGATACCCAAGCCATTGACCTTTGCAAACGGGTCGGTGCATCCGACGACGACTCGCCTGATGCCGCTCTCGATGATAAGGTCTGCGCAAGGCGGTGTCTTGCCATAGTGTGCGCAAGGCTCCAAGCTGACATAGATAGTGCTGCGACTCAGGAGGTGTCTTTCCCTTACACTGTTTATGGCGTTCACCTCGGCATGTGGTCCACCGCAGTGGCGATGATAGCCTTCGCCAATGATGCGTCCGTCGCAGACCACAACGGCTCCAACCATTGGATTGGGCGGTGCACCGGCCTCTCCGCATCGTGCCAATTGCAGGCATCGCCGCATGTACTCTATATCATCACTCATAATATTTTTCACTTTTCACTTTTCACTTTTCACTTTTCTTTGTATCTTTGCAGCATGATTGCACTGCAGAAGTTACAGCAGAGATACGGTTCGGGCGAGGGCAGAGCGCTCTACGAACTCATCATGGAGCGGCGTTTCGGCCTCTCTCGAACAGACATTCTCCTTGGCAAAGATACGACTTTATCGGCAGATGAGCAAGCAGAGCTGCAAATAATTGTGGATAGAGTGGCAAAAGGCGAGCCGGTGCAGTATGTTTTGGGCAGTGAGGAGTTCTGCGGACGCGAGTTTCTCGTCCGTCCGGGCGTGCTTATCCCCAGACCCGAGACACAGCAACTGGTCCGTCTTGTCGAGCAGAACGTCCCATCCGGTAGCACGGTGCTCGACATCGGGACAGGCAGTGGCTGCATCGCCATCACGCTGGCTCTCGACGGCTACAAGGTGACGGCCCTCGATGTCTCGGATGAGGCTCTTGAAGTCGCAAAGCAGAATGCCGAGCGCCTTGGCGCGGAAGTGGAGTTCGTGAAGGGGGATATAATGAGCCCCAAGACCCTCTCTAACTCCCCCTTAAAGGGGGAGAACATTGGCCAGGAAGCCTCCCCTTTAAGGGGAGGTTTGGTAGGGTCTATTGTCAGCAACCCTCCCTACATCTGCGAAAGCGAGGCCTCGGCGATGGACACGAACGTGCTCGACCACGAACCTCACCTCGCGCTCTTTGTTCCCGACCATGACCCGCTGCTCTTCTACAGGGCAATCAGCGAGTTCGGAAAGATGTATCTTGCAGATGAAGGACAAATCTTCTTTGAGGTAAACAGCGCTTATGCCAAGCAGGTTGAGGCGCTTCTCCGCGAAAAAGGTTACAAAGAGACAAGAATCATCAACGACCAATACGATAAGGAAAGGTTCGTGTGCGCAAGGAAATCCAACTATGAATTATGAACTATGAACTAACAAAGGAGGTGGCTCTGGGAAAGGCTACGGCTCTATGCAGCGTCAGCGAACATTGCAAGGCTCAGATAATGGAGAAACTATCGTCGTGGGGTGTCTCAGTTCAGGACGCCTACAACATCATGGACTATCTCGAGAAGGAGAAGTACATCGACAACAAGCGCTTTGCCCGGGCCTATTGCCACGACAAGTTCTGCTACAACCACTGGGGCCGCATCAAGATAAGGCAAATGCTCCGCCACCTCCGCCTCAGCGATGAAGAAATCGAGGAAGGAATGCAGACAATCAACGACGAAGACTATCTCGAGGCATTGAACGATGTCCTTCGCGCCAAGGATCGTACTCTCTGTGAGAAGGACATCTACCTTCGCAAGGCCAAACTCGTCCGCCACCTTCTCTCGCGAGGCTTCGAGACAGACTTCGCCCTCGATGCCGTCGATACGTACCTGAAGTTAGGGTAAGGCACGAAAAAACTCCTGCCGCTTCGCGTGGAGCAACAGGAGTTGAAGGTATGAAAGATAAATCTTTTTACTTCTTGTTCAGATAGAGGTCAGCCTGTACTGCACAAGCTACTGAGCAACCTACCATCGGGTTGTTGCCGATGCCGAGGAAGCCCATCATCTCAACGTGAGCGGGCACTGAGCTTGAACCAGCAAACTGAGCGTCAGAGTGCATGCGGCCCAGCGTGTCGGTCATGCCGTAAGAAGCAGGACCTGCTGCCATGTTGTCGGGGTGAAGGGTGCGGCCTGTACCGCCACCGCTGGCTACGCTGAAGTAAGCCTTACCAGCACGGATGCGCTCCTTCTTGTAGGTACCTGCAACAGGATGCTGGAAACGGGTGGGGTTGGTAGAGTTACCTGTGATGCTGACGTCAACGTCTTCCTTCCAAAGGATGGCAACACCTTCGCGAACGTCGTCTGCACCGTAGCAGTTCACGGCTGCACGAGGACCGTTGCTGTAAGGAATGCGCTTCACTTCCTTCAGTTCGCCAGTGAAGTAGTCGAACTGTGTCTGCACGTATGTGAAGCCGTTGATGCGGCTGATGATCATAGCAGCGTCCTTGCCCAGGCCGTTCAGGATGCAACGGAGGGGCTTGTCGGCTGGTCTTGACTTGTTGGCCATCTGAGCAATCTTGATGGCACCTTCGGCAGCTGCGAAGCTCTCGTGACCTGCCAGGAAAGCAAAGCACTTTGTCTCGGGGCTGAGCAGACGGGCTGCGAGCTCGCCGTGGCCAATACCTACCTTGCGGTCGTCAGCAACAGAGCCTGGAATGCAGAAGCTCTGCAGACCTTCGCCGATGTAGTTGGCTGCCTCTACGGCATCCTTTGCCTTCTCCTTCAGAGCGATAGCGGTACCTACTACGTAAGCCCACTTAGCGTTCTCGAAGCAAATCATCTGTGTCTCTTCGCAAGTCTTGTAGGGGTCAAGGCCTGCAGCCTCGCAAATCTGGTTGGCTTCT
>Ga0310695_10004157_pt1 | contig 27164 bp, 24 predicted proteins | sample RumenRJG_04DNA_FD_203882 | JGI IMG/M metagenome (GOLD analysis project Ga0310695, IMG submission 203882) | Bovine rumen microbial communities from Lethbridge, Alberta, Canada - RJG_04 (v2) (version 2) | ecosystem: Host-associated > Mammals > Digestive system > Stomach > Rumen | place: Canada... | reverse complement strand
ATGCAAGAAAATCTGTCAAGAGACCGCTTAAAACAATTGATTGCCTCCAAAGCATTTGAAAATCAAGATAAAATCCCCAACAATTTTTCAAAAACCATCTCCGATTCTTCTCTTGCACGCAAGGCTGTTATGATGTTTAAGGACGAATATCTCCTTAATTTCATCAATGTGGAACAGATTGGCGAAAGGGATGCTATCGATGTGGACGAGCGTGTTGTAGAACAGCAAATTGTGCAGAATATCAAGGAGTTTATTATGACCTTTGGAACCGATTTTGCTTTTATCGGCAATCAATACCACTTAGAAATTTACGGTGTGGAACATTTCCCCGACTTGCTGTTTTTCAATAGGGAACTCAACTGTTTGGTAGTGATTGAATTGAAAACCGGCGACTTCAAAACGTCATATTTGGGACAACTGATGGGCTACCTGAGTATTCTCGACAGCAAAATCAAGAAACCTCACGAAAATCCATCAATTGGCATCGTCCTTTGCAAAAGTGCCAACAAGGATTATGTGGAGTTTGTAATCAGAGATTACAACAAGCCTATGGGCGTGGCAACATACACTACGTCGGAAGACCTGCCCGACAATCTCCGCAAAGCACTCCCCGACATCGAACAACTGAAAAAATTGTTAAACAATACAGATAAATAAAACCATTATGCTTCAACCCAACACCCCAGCGCCGTCGTTTTCGCTGCCCGACCAAGACGGCAATATACGCAGCCTCGAAGAGTTTCGCGGCAAAAAGATTGTGCTTTATTTCTACCCAAAGGACAATACTTCGGGATGCACAAAACAGGCTTGCGCTTTTTCGGAACTTTTTCCGCATTTTCGCGAAAAGGGCGCAGAAATAATCGGCATCAGCAAAGACAGCGTTGCCTCGCACAAAAAATTTCAGGAGAAATTTAACCTCAAATTCACGCTCCTCGCCGACACCGAAAAGACCACTATCCAAGCCTACGACGTTTGGAAGGAGAAAACCCTCTACGGCAAAAAATCTTTCGGCGTAGTGCGCACCACGTATCTGATTGACGAAAATGGCATTATCACCAAGGCTTTCTCAAACGTCAAGGCGGCTGAAAATCCAGGACAGATGTTGGAGGAGATATAAATAAATCGATAAGTTATGCAACTTGGCTGGATAGACTTTTCGGATACCGACCGCAAACAGGCTCTCGGCATCCTAACAATGATGGACGAGCCCGGCGCGGTGGACGAAATCGGCATCGGACGGCTAAGGGACGCTTTTGCCAACATATTCTTTCCGGGTACATCCACAATCATGACCCGCGCTAAATATTATTTCATTGTGCCATACGCTTTTAAGGAGGCGTTGGAAAACAAAAACCTAACCAATTATCGGCAAGTAATCAAGGAAGTAGAAGACAAGATAGAACGCGACTGCGCCGAACAAATGATAAAAAATAGCTTAGGCAGCAACAATGGAATAATAGGTTCGCGAAGTTTGGCAAAAGGTGAATGGGTGGCGCGCAAACCGTCGTCGATATATTGGAACGCACTCAGGTCGGTAGGAATTTTCGCAAACGAAAGGATTTCGTCAATGGAAAGTTACGTAAAACTTGCGCTCGCCAATCGTGGCAACGTCCTCGAAAAAAAGCAAAAGGACGACTTCGCAGATGAGGATGCCGACGACAACGATGCTTTCCATCGCAAATCCAAGCCTTTTTGGAATCTGCCCGAAGGCGGCTTCAACAAAAATTGGAGAAAAGATTTGTCTATTGCTCTCTCTTTTGACGAAGCAAAATTTCTGCGAAAACAGATTTCGGCAAAATATCAAGATACATTGTTTAAAGTAATGTTGGATAACGACATACGCATTGCCGACAAGATGTTTTTTGATGATGCGGTCAAGTTGTTTTACGACCAAATATCACCACGCAACCAGCATTTGATTGGACTTGCCAACAAGTTTAATACGCTTGTATATATGCTGAGGGTGCGTTACAATTTCGTCTTGACGCGAGGGCTCAATCATGATGTTATCGAGCGTTGGGATTGGCTGAAAAATAAAACAGATTTTATCGCCGACCTCAATATTAAAAATATGATGCAAGAAGTGAACGTTCCCGACACCAACACCCGAATTTTCTTGGAAAAATCGCAAGAATTGATACTCGAAAACCGCATCCCGGAACTCGACCAATGGGTGAAAATCCGCGAACAAAGGCTCAAAGGTCAACGCGCAAAACTGTTGAAAGCCAACGAATACGACCCAAATGAACTTGTAGCCGATTATTGGCTCGACTTTCGCCTCAACAATGCAAAAACAATCATCAACGACATTTTAGATGCCGAACAAAGACATGAAAACAACATTTGACCCCAAGAAAGATCGACTGAGTTACGGCGACTTGCTAAGTCCCGAAAGTGGTTTTGCGCTCCGAAAAGCCGTCTGCACCACATATTCGCTCGACCTCCAGACGCTCGTTGCGTCAACAATTGCACTTGGTCTTGGCGAGACCACCGACAGCGAACTTGCCAAAAATCCAATCAACCTTCTCTCTGCTCTGCAAAAGGTAACCGACAAGATGATAGTATTTTGCGATGCGTCGCAGATTCATAGCGTCAACGAAAAAAAGCGCAACCGTTTTCTTGGATTGCTCGAAAAAACTATTGTCCCCATAGCCCTCAACGACAAGAATAACAGCAATATATATCCGTCGTTCCACCCCAAATGCTGGATTTTGCAATATGTCAATTTGTCTAACCGAAAAATACTCAAATACAAACTGTTGGTAATGAGCCGCAACCTCACTTTTGACCGCAGTTGGGACGTTACAATACAGCTGGACGGACATCGAATGGACGGCGCAACTGACACACAAACGCAGCGGTTAATTGATTTTGTCAATTTTCTAAAACAGCACTCCAACGATTACGCTGCCGCCTTTTTGGACGAATTGGTTGCTGCCCTCAAAAACATAAAATTTGAAACGTCAGACAATTATTTTTACGATTTTGAATTTCTGCCAATCGGCATCGGAACATTCGACATCAAAAAAGACCATCTTTTTGACACGGACAACGTACAGAGCATCACCGTAATGTCGCCATTCATTTCCAAAAGTGTGATACAAAAACTGATGACCAACAGATTTGCTCCGTATTCGCAACAATTGATTACAAGGGAAGCCGAACTTTACAAAATCAAGGATTTGCCAAGAAATTTTACGGTATTCTGCCTTCAAGACGAGATAATCGACGGCGAAAACAATATTTCAGATGCAGGCATCACAGACAATAAGACCGAAGACATCCACGCAAAGATTTATGTAACAAAAGATTACAACGATATTTGCAACCTCTATCTCGGGTCGATGAACGCCTCAGAAAACGCCATCACCCGCAATGTTGAACTTTTGGTAAAACTTACGTCAAAATCATTCTCGCCGTATGTTTTTTTGTGCGAACTCGGCGTTTACCGAAAAAATTTTAAACAAATAGATTTCGACAGCCTTGATTTGGTGCCGATTGAACAGCCCTTGCAAAAGGGCGAGGACGCAATCAAAAGGATTTGCCGTATGAATATTTCTGCACAAATTACCGACTGCGGAAACGGCAATTTTGACATAGAAATCACCATTCCTGATTACCAAGAGTGTGAAACACAGACATCAATCAGTCCGTTTTTCGCAAAGGGAATTTGCATCCCACTTGCTTCGAACATCACAATCAAAAACTTGAAAATAAACCAGTTGTCTGAGTTTTATACGCTCCATGTGGAGTTTGACGGCAATATGATGGAACGCACAATCAAGATACCAACACAAGGAATGCCCGAAGAACGCGACAAAAGTATCATAACATCCATAATATCAAACAAAAAGAAACTTTCCGAATACATCGCCTTTATCCTTGGCGACGACACGCTACTCTCTTTTGCAGAAGACATTGCCGAAATAATCGACGGCGACACCGAAACCGAAACTTACAACCCAAACAACGACGACGGCGACGAGTTGATGCCCATCTACGAGCGCATGCTCAAGACGTCGGTTACAAATCCCGACCGCATCAAAGAAATCGAATCGGTAATCCAAACGATTGACGATGAGAAGATTGTAACGCCGGAATTCAAAAAAATGTACCAAACATTCAAAACTACTTTGAAACTATGACAATCATCGAACAACTCAACGATAAGGAACAAAAAGTGATGTCGCAACTGAAAGATTTTCAACGCGCAACTGTGGAACGTGTAGAATATCTCTTTCAGCACGAGCAAAACCGCGTGCTTGTGGCAGACGAGGTTGGTTTAGGTAAGACACTGATTGCCAAAGGTGTAATTGCCAAAACCGCCAAAATTCGCTACAAAGAAGGCGACAACTTGTTTAAAGTGGTTTATGTATGTTCCAACCAAAACATTGCACGTCAGAATATTGCAAAATTTGATTATCAAATCGACGATTATAGCAAGTGGCGGCTTTCGATGCAATTCTATGCAATAGAAAAAGGCGAGCGCGAAAAAATCAACAGCGGACAATATGTTCAGTTGCTCACCCTCACGCCAGATACGTCGTTTAATCAGCGCGGCGGACAAGGCACAAGCCGAGAGCGCGCCATGATTACAGCCGTACTCTATCAATTAATCGAAAACGTATATTCCAACTTCGACCAGCAAACAATGGCAAAAGACAAGCTTTGGCAAATCATGGGCAACATCGCCCCATTGTCGTGGCATCGAGATTTTCATTATTGGAACAACGAAATACGAGAAACTTTTCCATGGAAATCGTCAATACATCACAAACTAACTGATGACAAGGAGTTTATGACAAGGCTCAAAGAATATCTTTTGTACGAAAACGGATTCAAGACCAAAGGAAAATTCATTGGCTTCCTTCGCCGCAAATTTGCCGAAATCAGCATCGAAAAACTCAATCCCGACCTCGTGATTATGGACGAATTTCAGAGGTTTAAGTTTTTGATAGACAGCGACGACGATTCCGAAGCGTCAATACTTGCCCAAAAATTCCTTACTCCTGCCGATACTTCTTCCGCCAATTTGATTAGGGTATTGTTGCTATCCGCCACGCCTTACAAACTATTTTCTACGCTCGACGAACTTGGCGACGACAACGACGACGAACATTTCAACGAGTTTAAGTCTGTTGTTAAATTTTTATATAATGACAATGGTAAATATTCTGAATTTCAAACTGTTTGGAACAATTATTCAACGTCATTGAAAGAATTGAAAAACGATGGAATTTCCATACTCAATCTCCAACAAAACGTAAAACATGCCGAAGAAAAACTCTACGGTTGTATGTGCCGCACAGAGAGAATTTCGGTGATGGATTCGACAGATTACATAGACGATTCGTCTAAGCGTAATTATTTGGAAATCAACGAAAACGACATCAATTCTTATCGAGAAATAATTCAATTAATAGCCAAAACACAAATTAAGCCAAAGTTTACCGTCGATTTCATCAAAAGTGCGCCGTTCATATTGTCGTTTATGCAGAAATATGATTTGAGGAAATACCTCGACAAGTATTTCCGCGCTCACCCAGACCAGTTGCCAAATGCCAAAAGCAAGCTATTGTGGGTCAACAAAAATAGCGTCAACAATTACGAAAAACTGCCACAGACCAACGCTCGATTTGCAAGACTAATCGACGAAGTATTCAAAAGCCAATCGTATGCAATCAACAATCCTGCATTGTTCCTTTGGGTGCCGCCGTCGATGCCATATTACGAGTTTGGCGGCGTTTACCGTGGCAGCGAGGGATTCTCAAAGACGTTGATATTTTCAGCGTGGGAGATGGTGCCGAGGATGATCGCAAGTTTGGTTTCATTTGAAGAAGAACGGCTTACTGTGGGACGATTGCCTAAGCATTCCAACTATTTCGACCGCAACCGAACGCCCGAAAACCGCATTGTACTAAGCAACGACAACTCCAAGTGTCTCACTTATCCTTGCCGTACTTTTGCCGAAATGTACAAACCACAACCGGGCGAAAAGCCGCAATCGTTGGATTCGCTCATAGGAAACATCCGCAAACAAATTGCCACAGAAATAGAAACTCTCTGCACAAAATTTCACGTAGAAAAAAAAGACAAGGGAAACCAAGATGTGGATTGGTATTGGGCAGTTCCACAGTTGCTTGATTATATCAATTACCGAGTTTATCCTTACAACAACAGTATAAGAAATGTCTTTGACGGCTACAAACTGAAACTCGGACGGCAGCCCGACGACCTTGTTGACGTGCTCAGTTATATGGTGTTGGGTTCGCCCGCCGTGTGCCTTTACAGAGCAAGCAAGGATTATTTTTGGGCAGAAGAACTCGCCAAAGAATTTGTAAGATATTTCAATACGCAAGCCAAAACTGCCATTGTGGAACTCGCCAACAATACGAAAAAATATGACGACAACAACCATTGGCAGAATGTTTTGCTGTATTGCACCAATGGCAATTTTCAGGCTATGATTGACGAGTACATTCACTTGTTGAAGGACAATAAAAACGATTGGGACTCAATCAAAAGTTCTTTTATAGAGGCACTTGGATTGAATACAGCCACTCTCGGTATGGATAGTTTCAGAGATTACCAAAATAATATACTCAACAACGGACTTCAGGCACAAGGTATGAGAACGCATTATGCGGTTGCCTTTGTCAACAGCAATACCAACGACAAAACCGTCGCACGTAAAGATTCCATCCGCAACACTTTCAATTCTCCGTTTTGGCCTTTTGTTTTGGCATCGACATCGATAGGTCAGGAAGGTCTTGATTTCCATTTGTATTGCCGAAAAATAGTGCATTGGAATCTACCCAATAATCCCATCGACCTCGAACAACGAGAGGGACGCATCTACCGTTTCAAGTGTCTTGCAATCCGTCAGAATCTGGCACGTAAATATGCAGCAACGGTTGATTTCTCCAAGTCCATTGACCCGTGGCAACAGATGTTTGATGCCGCCCACAACGACAAGCCCGACAACGTCAGCGACTTGATTCCGTATTGGTGCTTTGGCAAAGACCAAGAAATCAAGATAGAACGGATATTGATGAATTATCCGTTTAGCCGCGACGAGACTACGTATGAGCGTTTGTCAAAAATACTTTCGCTCTATCGCCTTACATTGGGTCAACCGCGACAAGAAGAACTTTTGGAATATGTTTTCCGTGAGTTCGGTAATGGCGAAGATTTAAAGGATTTGTTTATCAATTTGAGTCCAATTAATAAAGATACTAAATAACTTATGCATTACAACAAAACCATCACCCTAAAAAACTCCGCACTCTGCACTCTTCGCAATGCTGATTTTGCAGACGGTGCGGCGGTGCTTGAAGTGTTTCTACTCACTCACGCTCAGACTGATAACTTGCTATCGTACCCAGACGAAAACACTTTTACTGCCAACGACGAGGCGATGTATCTCAAAGAAAAATCCGACAGCCAAGACGAGATTGAAATCCTCGCAGAAATCGACGGCAAGGTGGTTGGCACGGCGGGAATTTCAAAAATCGGCAAGCACGCAAAGGTGAAGCACCGCGCTGAATTTGGTATCGGCATCGACCAAAAATATTGGGGTTTAGGCATTGGCAAGGCTCTCACCGAAGCCTGTATCGAATGTGCGCGAACAGCAGGTTACAGTCAGTTGGAACTCGAATGTGTGGCAGAAAATCACTCTGCACTCAACCTCTACCGTAGCCTTGGGTTCAAAGAGTTTGGACGCAATCCGATGGGGTTTAATTCTCGCAGCAAAGGCTTTCAAGAGTTGGTGATGATGAGGCTCGAATTATAAAAAAGTTGTTGCAAATTCAAATTCATTAGTTATTTTTGCAAAAAATACTAAACGTTATGAAATACACTATTCAATCGCTTCCGCAATCTCTTGAAAAAGAAGATTTTGTATTGTTTTTTGATAATATTAAGCATAATCCCGTTACCAAATCGTGCCTAAGTCAATGGTACGAGTGCGAATTTTATATCTCGGGCATCAAATATTCCACCGCCGAACAGTATATGATGGCATCCAAAGCGCTGCTGTTTAAAGACATAAAAATCTTCAATGAGATTATGAAAGCCCATACTGCGCAAGAGTTCAAACGGCTTGGAAGACAGATAAAAGGTTTTGATGAGACTATTTGGAATATCCACAAAGATAGAATTGTTATAGAAGGAAATATAGCCAAATTCTCTCAAAATGCTGATTTAAAGGAATTTCTTCTTTCTACTGCTAACAAAATTCTCGTTGAGGCGAGTCCATACGACAAAATTTGGGGCATTGGCATCGACGAAAAACATCCTGATGCCTACACTCCGCCTCGTTGGCAGGGAGAAAACCACCTCGGATTTGCACTGATGACAGCAAGGGACGTAATAAGGGCGTGGGAGTAATTCAACCCCGGTTATTTTAATTCGTTGGATCGTTAAAAATCAAAGGGAAAAATGGTAGAAACTCTATTTTTTTAAGATAAACAACACGTTTTAATTACAACAATATGAAAAAAATTATTTTAACAGTTTGTTTAACAATCGCAACAGCATGTGTAATGGCACAGAACACAATTAAATTACCCGAACCGGATAAAAACGTGTCAATGACACTTTATCAGGCTCTTCAACAGCGTAAATCCGTGCGCGAGTACAGCAGCAAGGAATTTGACGATATGAAACTTAGTCAACTTCTTTGGGCGGCAGTAGGAATCAACCGTCCTGACGGACATCTCACCGCTCCGACCGCAATCAACGCACAAGACATCACGGTTTATGTTTGCCGAAAAGACGGAGCATATCTTTATGAGGCGAAGGAAAACGCTTTAAAGAAAGTTTCCGACAAAGATTTACGTAAAGAAATTGCTGCTAATCAAACTTTTGCCGCCGACGCGCCGGTTAGTCTTGTAATCGTTACCGACAATGCAAAATTCCGTGGAGGCAGTACCAACGGTCCAACAATTTCGGGTGCAATAGATGCGGGATATGTTAGTCAGAATATAGATTTGGCGTGCGAGGCTTTGGGACTTTGCACCGTTCCTCGCGCAACAATGGACAAAGAGGCTTTGAAAAAAGAGTTAAAACTTTCCGATACTCAAATGCCGATTCTTAATCACCCAATTGGTTACAAAAAATAATTTGTCAATCCACATAAAGTTCATAACTTTGCAGCAGGAAAATAAAGTTGTAAAGTTATGAATTTTTTAGATAGAAACGAATTTAATTTTGCGCCCGCACCTGAGGTGTTGGAGGCGTTAAAAAACTTTGATACTCAGAAACTTGGGTTTTATACCAGAATTTATGACGAAGGCAAAAAAAGCATCTTTTCGGTTTTCCTTTCTCAGGAATACGGCATTGACGAAAAGCAGATAATGCTCGGTTACGGCGGCGAAGACCTTTTGAAAGAGGCGGTTCACTACTTCCTCACCCTTCCCGACAACAACCGCATTATGCTCGTGCCTAAATTTTCGTGGTGGTATTACAAATCAATTGCCGACGAGGTTGACGGTCAGACCATTCAGTACCCGCTTTACGAGGACGGCGACACCTACCGTTACGACATGGACGCACTCAAAAAAATGCTTCACGAGTTGAATCCCAAGATTTTGCTTTTGGCATCGCCCAACAATCCGACCGGCAACGCATTAACCCCCGAAAAAATAGAGAACCTTCTTCAAGAGGCTCCCAAAACGACATATATTGTCATAGACGAGGCTTACGCTTCGTATGTCAACCGCGATAATAGTTATATCAAACGTTTAATTGACGAATTTCCTAATTTGTTGATTGTTCGCACGTTGAGTAAGTTTTACGGATTACCGGGACTTAGAATGGGATTTGGTTTTACGGGCAACGGTTTGGGGAAATTCAACCGTTTTGGCAACAAATACCTCGGTTACAACAGAATCTCTGAAGAACTCGCAATCGCAGCCCTCAAAGCCACCGATTATTACCGCAACATTGCCGACAAGATGAACGAAGACCGCAAACTTTACGAAGAAGAAATCGGCGCATTAGAGGGTTTTAAAGTTTATAAATCGCAAGCAAACTTCATCTTGATAAAATATCCGATAGAATTAAAAGAAGCATTACAAGAGGCTTTAAAATCAGAGGATTACAAAATCAAGTTTATGAACGAGCCTGACATCAACACGCATTTGCGCATAACACTCGGTCGCCCCGAACAAAATAGAATCGTTATCAACACAATCAAAAAAGTTGCAGGAAAATGAAAACAATGACCAAACCCCATACCGAAATTGCTGTAATAGAATCGTTGTTGGCGACCTTGTCGCTACCTCAAATGATAAAGATGATGAATTTTCTGTCAAGAAAAATAACAGAAAAAACTGAATTAATGTCTGAAAAATTTGAGGAAGAAGATATTACGGAAGAAGAGTCAGAAGAACACGAAAACTATATTCCCGACCCAAAACCTATTTGGTGGGATTATCCGATTTCGCCGGAAGTCAGGGCTATGGCTCCGAAAGAAAGGAAACTTGTATCAGGAAATTACAAAGAAGATTTGTATAACGCATTAGTTGAAAAATATGAAAGTATTCGTTGATACAAATGTCATAATTGATTTTTATGACAAAAGAACTGATTTCTATCTTCCTGCATCACAGATTTTTGACCTCGCAAAGCAAGGCAATATTCGGATTGGTGTTTCTACAACTTCATTTGTAAATGCGTTTTATCTGTTAAGAAAAAGTTACAACGTTGAAGAATTGTATAATTTGTTAGACGGATTGTCGAAACTCTGCATAATAACTCCCGTTGACGAAAAAGTAATAAAAGAGAGTCTAAGACTCCGTCGCAAAGATTTTGAAGATACTGTTCAATACGAATCTGCAAAAGCCGTCAATGCCGATGTCATTGTTACCCGCAACAAAAAAGATTTTGAAAATCTTGGCGCAAATGTAATGACACCGATAGAATTTTTAAACGATTTTTTTGAAAAAAAACTAAATAAAAAATGAAAGCCGTAATACTCGCTGCCGGTGTAGCCTCGCGTCTTCGTCCGCTAACCGAAAACACTCCGAAATGTCTTCTAAAAGTAAACGGAAAAACTCTTTTGGAAAGAACATTGGACAATTTTATTGAAAACGGAATCTCTGATTTTCTGATTGTTACAGGATATTTGCAAAATATGATAATTGATTTTGTAACTGCTAATTATCCGAAAATCAACGTTAAATTTATAGAAAACAAAGATTATTCTACCACCAACAATATTTATTCGCTTTATTTGGCGGAAAGTTTTGCAGGCGGCGAAGATTTTATACTCTCCGACAGCGATATTTTGTTTTCAAAAGACATAATTTCGGCACTTTTGACAAACAACAATCCCGATGTTCTTGCTATGAACCGCCATGAACTCGGCGAAGAGGAAATAAAAATCATTTCCGACGACGATTGCAACGTTCTCGAAATCAGCAAAGTCTGCTCGATAGAAAAAGCCGTAGGAGAATCGGTAGGATTAGAAAAATTTTCAAAAAAATATTCCAAGGCTCTTTTTAGAGAACTTCATCAAATGATTGATAAAGAAGGTCTTTCAAACGTTTTTTATGAAAAAGCATTTGAACGGCTGATTCCTCAGGGGTATATTTTTAAGTATCTTGACACGACGGATTTTTTCTCCATGGAAATCGACACCGTAGAAGATTACGAAAAAGTAAAGGATTTGAAAATTTGAAAAACTAATGAATCTTTCTCAAATAATACAACAACCCGAAGGACGCAGATTAGGGTTTAAAAGCATTGCACCGACAAACTCTGACCTTGCAAAAACTGCTGTTGCATTTGCTAACGATGCGGGGGGAGAGATTTTTATTGGTATCAATGACAATCCGCGTGAAATCATTGGACTTGCCGAAGATGAGATGATGAAAATTGAGGAACAAATCAGCAATCTTATTTATGACCGCTGCTATCCGCATATTTTGCCTGAAACTACTTTTATGTCTGAAAACGGCAAGAATATCATCCGTGTAAAAATTTATAAAGGTAGTATGCCGCCCTATTATATCAAGAAAGACGGCAAAATTAATGGTACATATATTCGTGTAGGCTCTAATAATCGTCTTGCCGATGCTGAAATCATAACCGAATTGGAACGTAGGAGAATGAATATTTCTTTTGATGGCGAAGTCGTTTACGAAAGAACTATTGATGAACTTGATATAACCTCTTTCAAAAAGTTTTATAAAGAAAAAACTGAGGAAAATATTGATTTACAAGTTTTAAAAAAATTAGATCTTGTAAAAACCGAACAAGGAAAAATTTATCCCACAAATGCGTTAGTGCTTTTTAGCGATGACGATTTGAAGAATACAATGTTTCCTAATGCAAAAGTTTCGTGTGCACTTTTCAAAGGCACAACATCTGACGAGTTCATTGACCAAAAAGAATTTTCTGGAAACATCTGTCTCCAAGCGGAAGAAGCGTACAATTTTGTACTACGAAATATCAATAAAAACGCCCATGTAGAAGGCGTTTATACAGTTTCGCGGTGGGAATATCCGATTAAGGCTATTCGGGAAGTTATCCGCAATGCAGTTGTTCACCGTCAATATTCGCTCACCGGCAAAGACATCAAAATTGCCATATATGCTGATATGGTGGAAGTTACAAGCCCTGGACTTTTGCTACCGTCAATTGACTATTCCGATATGACAAGCCGTCAGTCTGATGCCCGCAATAAGATTATCGCACCGGTTTTCAAACGTTTGAACATTATTGACCAATGGGGCAACGGCTTAAAACTAATTTCTGATGAATTGAAGTCTTATCCTGAAATTGATTTTATTTGGAAAGAGGTCGGAATGTCGTTTCAAATTCAGTTTATAAAAAAAGACGTCGGAAATAATGTCGGAAATAATGTCGGAAATAATGTCGGAAATAATGATAATGATGTCAGAAAAAAAATTCTTTTAGAAATTCAAAAAAATCCTGAAATAAGTGCGGGAAAATTGTCAATAATATTAGGAATGAGTTCAAGACAGTGTGAACGTATTATTTCATCAATGAAAGCCGACGGCATTTTAAGCCGGAAAGGCACCAAAAATGGTTATTGGATAATAAATAAATAAAAAATGGCAAATTACGAAATACGTCCGTTGCAATTGAAAATTCTTGAAATTCTTCAAGCAGTGGACAAAACCTGCAAAGAGAACAATCTCAGATATTATTTAACGGCAGGCACAATGCTTGGCGCAATCCGTCATAAAGGTTTTATCCCGTGGGATGATGATGCCGATATTGCTATGCCAAGACCAGACTATGAAAAACTCATTGCCAATGCAAAAAAATGGCTTCCGAAGCAATATGAATTTATTTGCACTGAAAACGACAAAAATTATTCTCTGCCGTTCGCTAAAATTCAAGATGCTGAAACTACAATCATAGAACATAGCCATTTAAGATATTTAGGCGGTGTTTATATTGATGTGTTCCCACTTGACGGTGTACCAGAAAATAAACTCACGAGATTTTTTCATATTCGCCGTTATAAAAAACTGAGGAAAAAACTTTATTTCACTTACCGCGACCCATATCGTCACGGACACGGACCAAGTTGTTGGATTCCACTGTTACACAGAAAACTATACACTATAGAAGGTTTACAGAAAAAAATCCGCAAATTACTTTTAAAATATAGTTATGATGATTGTAAATACGTTCAAGACTATGACGACGGACATAAAGGCGCAATCTTAAAAGAAGTTTTAGGAACGCCTACTCCATACACTTTTGAAAACGTCAAACTCAACGGTTACGAAGATTATGACACGTATTTATCACAAAAATATGGTGATTATATGACTCCGCCTGACGGAAATCATCAAATTCAGCATAATTTTTATTACCTTGATTTACAGCACCCGTATCGCGAATATAACGGTGATAAATAAAATTTATTGAACAATGCCGTATTCCGTTTTGGTTTTACGGTATTGTTTTGTTATTTTTCTGATTTCCTTATTCTTTGCTAACGCCTCTTCGCTTACGTATGGGCGGTTGTGGTCAAGATGAACAACAACAGCACTATAACGGATTTGTTTGGCTTTGATTCCGGCGTTGAAAAGCCGTTCTCCCATTTCACGGTCTTCGCCGCCATACTGCATTCGCTCGTCAAAACCATTAGCCTCAATAATGTATTCTTTCCAAGTACTGGAATTCATACCGTTCCAAGTGGCCTTTGCGGGGGTAATAGTATTCATAAATGTCGCAAAACAGTTGCTTTGAAAAAGTTTTGTACATTTGAAACTGCATTTTAGACCATTTGCTTTTAACCATTTGAGTTTAAAAGCATTACCGTTAAAAATATCTTCCTTAGTAAGCAGTTTGCTGATATTCATCGGCAGTTTGAAATATCCCGCACTGAGAATATAGCCGCATTTTGCATATTTTTCGTGAGTGGCAACAAAATCCGCTCTCGGCACACAGTCTTGATCTGTAAAAATCAAATATTCAGACTCGGCAACTTTTAATGCTTCGTTCAAAATTTTTGTTTTTCTAAAACCTAAATCTTCGTGCCAAACGTGTTTTAATGGTAAAAACTCCGAATATTTTTTTATTAAGTCGGCTGTATCGCTTTGGCTTCCGTCATCAGCAATAATGATTTCGTCGGCTTTGCGCATCTGAGCCATATATCCCCAAAACGTTTTTTCAAGCCATTCGGGATTGTTATATGTGGATATTATAACGCCTATTTTCATGATTTGATTTTGTAAGACAATTTATGAAAACTTCTACCGATTAAATGCAAATAAAGATTATGCAGTGTAATGAATTTTTTAGCAGGAATAATTATTGTTTCTCCTTGCGAAGTATCACTGATAGAATGGCAAATTTCCGCCAAACGGTTGAACATGTTATAATTATCAAGCACTTTTAATTTACTCTGTTGCAACTCACTCTGCCGTTTTGAAAACAAATCTTCGTTTATAACATCATCAATTATTTCCATTGCTTTTTCGGGATTATGAATATCAATCTCAGTGTAAGATTTTTCGTTAAAATAATCGTTGATATTGTTGCACCCGAAGTAAATCGGGTATGTGTTTGAAAGAAAACAATCGCCGATTTTTTCAGTCCAATAATTTTTGTTGCGACAATTTTCGATAACGATTTGATATTTATAGGGCGCAGTAACGTCCCATTTGTCACAAAAATCATTGACTTTTTCTCCGAAAACATCTAATTTATCGCCGTAACGTTCTATCAATTTATTTACAAAACGTCTGCGGGCAACGTGTCCGCCTGAAAAAGTTTTAAAACTTGAAACAACAGAAATAAGTTTTGTTTTTTCAGGATTAGCGTTTTTTATGTCGTTGTAATTTAGCGTAATACGGTTGCTGTGGTCGTTTTCCCATGTCATTCCCACATACCACGGCAAAAAAGTGTGAGTATGAATAACAGAAGTATCTTTATACGAAAAAATTTCTTCCTGATTTGTAATGACAGTTCCGAATTGTCGATAATATCCTTTTGGGTATTCTAACACACTGAAAGGTTCATCGGTGAGAAGAATTGTCCGTTGTTTTGGCACGTTAAAAGTTGCAGGTTCTCTAACCGCCTTGCCGTTAACAACTAAGAAGTCTGGCTCACAACCGAAATCATTTATAAAGAACTTAAATTTTCCGTCTTCAGAAATTCCGTCAGAATTTTTCATCTGACGTGTATTTACAATCGGATTGCGTGTTATTATAAGAATTTTTTTCATTATAAGTCAATACAGAATTTAATCTGTCGCAAAATTAGCATATTTTATTTGTAACTAAAAATTTTCACATAAGAAATTATTCAAATTTCTTCGTAATGTCCTGATATAAAGTTTGATGTTGTAATCATAATCCCGTTAAGACATAAAAGTAAAATAACGGTTCTCTTTCCTAAACTTTTTTATTTGTCAATGCAGAAATTTTATATACTTTTGCGTAAATAAATAAAAAATATACCGATTCATGAAATACTTTTTGTTAATAATCATTTTTTTCTCTGTGTTTTTCCCTTGTAAAAGTCAGACTACCCAAAAACCTAAAACAAAATTTATAGTTATGTTTTATAATTTAGAAAACCTTTTTGACACTATCGACAATCCGCTGACAAAAGATGATGAATATATTCCATCTGGGGTAAAATATTGGACACCTTACAGATACAAAACAAAACTTCAGCATATACGGCAAGTTATTTGCGCCGTCGATTACACAAATTATCCGGATATTATCGGTGTTTGCGAAGTAGAAAACAAAAAAGTTTTAGAAGATTTAATCAGCCGCCCGCCGCTTAAAAAAGCCGGTTATAAAATTTTTCATCGCGAAAGCCTCGACAGACGCGGTATCGACAATGCCGTATTATACAATCCGGAAACTTTCAAAATTTTAGACACTAATATATTAAGAATCAATTTCAAAAACGATCCCGAATATCACACAAGAGATATTATTTACGTAAAAGGTATAGAGAGAAAATCTAAAGACACTTTACATATTTTCGTTAATCACTGGCCCTCAAGATACGGCGGTCAAGTCCAAACGGAAGACCTCAGATGCGCAGCCGCTAAAAAATTAAAATCAACAACAGACTCAATCCTAAAAATAAATTCAAGCGCAAAAATTCTTTGCATCGGTGATTTCAACGATACTCCTGCCGATATGTCAATGTTAGAATTTTTGAAGGCGGGGACTTATTACCAAAATGCTAACACAGATTCCCTTTACAACATTGCGTATTATCTTCAATACGAAAAAAAACTTTGGACGTATGCCTACCGTCTTGAATACGACATTTTAGACCAAGTAATAGTCTCAGGTCAATTATTAAAGCCTGATAATCTGTATATTAACAAAGATGAAGTCTATCCGTTAAAATACGATTTTATGATAAAAAAAGACGATTTAGGCTACGAAAAACCAAAACGAACATATCTCGGTTACAAATATGAAGGCGGATTTTCCGACCATTTGCCGATGATAATTAATTTTTCTTTCGAGAAAAATAACAGACTTTGAAAAAAAACTCCTAACTTCGCAAACGTAAAAAAATTTGACGAAAGACCATGAAAAAACTTTTTTTGATAGATGCTTACGCCATGATTTACAGGGCGTTTTACTCGTTTTTGAACAATCCCATGATAAACAGCAAGGGCGAAAGCACTTCCGCTGTATACGGTTTCATGAATTTCCTTTTGGAAATCATAAAAAAAGAGGATTTTACGCATATCGCAGTCGTTTTTGACCCGCCCTATCCGACTTTCAGAAACATAATTTACCCCGAATACAAGGCTCAAAGACCATTAACGCCCGAAGGTATCAAAACCGGTGTCCCTCATATCAAAGATATACTCGATGCTATGGGTATCAAACGCGTTGAAGTCCCTGAATATGAAGCAGATGACGTAATCGGAACATTAGCAAAAAAAGCCAAAAACTCAGGTTTTGAAGTTTTTATGGTAACCCCTGACAAAGATTATAATCAACTCTTAGACGACGGAATTTTTATTTACCGTCCTAAAAAAGGCTCGGAAGTAGAAATAATTTCAAAAGAAAGTTTCTGCAAAGAAACCGGATTGGATTCACCCACGCAATTCATTGATATACTCGCACTTTGGGGCGACGCTGCCGACAACGTTAAAGGTATGCCCGGTGTCGGAGAAAAAACGGCTTACAAACTAATATCAGAATACAAAAGCATTGATGGCATTTATCAACACATTAACTCCTTGAAAGGCAAGCAGAAAGAGAACTTTTCAACACATAGGGAAGATGTTGATTTGTCAAAAAAACTCGTAACAATAGTTACCGATGCTCCGGCAGATTTTTCTCAAGAGGATTTCAAACAAAAGGAAATCAACGAAAACGAATTAAGAAAAATCTTTGCTGATTTGGAATTCAAAAACATGGCTGATAGAGTCTTAGGCAGAAAAAAACCTTTGGAAGCAGAACAAGGAACTTTGTTTTTCAACCCCGAATCAGTTCAAGAGCTGCAACAGAAAAAAGTTTACGCTACAATCCAAAACACTCCTCATGATTACAAAATACTCGAATCGGATGAAGAACTTTTAGAATTAAAAGATAAATTACTAACACTCAACGAGTTCTGTTTTGACACCGAGACCACGGGATTGGAAACAAGAAATAATTTGATAGTCGGAATGTCGTTCAGTTTTAAGGCGCATGAAGGCTATTATATTCCTTTTGACGTTAATAATCAAGAAGATACAAAACGCCGATTGGAAATTTTCAAACCCGTTTTTGAAAACGAAAACATTCTGAAAATAGGTCAAAACATAAAATTTGACATTTTGGTTTTGAGAAATTATGACATTCACCTCAGCGGAAAAATCTTTGACACGATGGTCGCACATTATCTCTTAGAACCTGAAAGAAAACACAACATGGACGATATGTCAGAATTTTATCTGAATTATACGCCCGTGCATATCGAAGAATTAATCGGCGAAAAAAAGAACAATCAAATCTCCATGAGCGAAGTCGATAAAGAAAAAATCAAAGAATACGCTGCAGAAGATGCCGACATAACATTCCAATTAAAAGAAAAACTCTATAAAGAATTGGAGAAAAACGATATACTATCTCCGGCAATGGAAATCGAAATGCCGCTTGTTCAGGTTTTAGCAGAAATGGAATTCAACGGAGTTGCCATTGATACGGAATTTTTGAAAGAGTACACCAAAGAATTAAACGAAAAAATCGCCGAAAAAGAAAAAGAAATTTACAGTTTTGCAGGTAAGGAATTTAATATTTCATCACCAAGACAATTAGGCGAAATTCTCTTCAACGATATGAAAATTACCGATGCCACCAAAACAACAAAAACAGGACAGTTTTCGACCGGGGAGGAAGAATTACAAAAAATCAAAGACAAACATCCGATTGTTCAAGCGGTTTTGGATTACAGAGGATTGAAAAAATTGGTAACAACTTACACTGAAGCTTTGCCGGAATTAATTAATCCCAAAACAGGCAGAATTCATACAAGTTTCAATCAGACAGTAACGGTAACGGGACGTTTAAGTTCCACGAATCCGAACCTTCAAAACATTCCCGTTAGAAGCGAAGAGGGTAGGAAAATACGTACGGCATTCATCGCCTCAAAACCCGAAAACCTCATCTATTCCGCTGATTATTCGCAAGTTGAGTTAAGAATTATGGCTCATTGCTCCAACGATGAAAATATGATTAAGGCTTTTGAAAACGATGAAGACATTCACAAAATCACGGCAGCAAATATCTACGGAATAAAAACCGAAGAGGTTACTAAACAACAACGCTCTATCGCAAAATCAGCTAATTTCGGAATCATTTACGGAATTTCCTCTTTCGGACTCTCACAAAATACAGGACTTTCCCGCTCCGAATCCAAAGCTCTGATTGACAACTATTTCCAAAGATTTCCGGGAATTAAGCAATTTATTGATTCCACGGTTGAAAACTGCAAAAAAACGGGTTATGTTTCTACAATGTACGGACACAAACGTTATTTGCCGGATATTAATTCGAGGAATTTTAATGTCAGCGCGGCTGCCGCAAGAAATGCCGTCAATACGCCTATACAAGGAACAGCTGCCGATATTATTAAAATCGCTATGATAAATATTCTTAAAGAATTAAAATCAAGAAATCTAAAATCAAAAATGATGATTCAAGTACATGACGAATTGGTTTTTGAGGTTGTCCCAGAAGAAAAAGATTTGATAAAACAAATCGTAGAAACACAAATGGAAAACGCCGCTCAACTCAAAGTAAAACTCAAAGTCGAAGGAAATTTCGGGAAAAATTGGGCAGAAGCACATTAAAAAAAAACGATTTTTGTTAAAAAAAAATAAATTTTGGTTTGCTTTTTGATTGATAAAAGTTACTAATAAAAAAGATCGTACCATGAAAAACATTTTTTTAACATTAAGTCTGTTCGTACTGCTGTTTGCTGCTTGCTCCAATAATCAGGAAATGCCCAAACCGCAACAAGAGGAAAGCGGACACATTTCCAAAAATGAAGTTCATAAAAATTACGTTTATTCACTTTTTATGAACGGCGACCAATGCAGTTATCAGATGTACCGCAATAATGAAAAATTCGCAATTTTCAATACTGAAACCTCAAGAAAGGTTGTTGCGATGGAAGTATATTCGGGCGATTGTTATCTTTTGATTTCCAATTCAACGAAAGACTCTGTGAATCTGCCTTCGGAAATTTACAAAAACGGAAAACCGGCAATGATTTTTCAAGAGAATTTCACGGCAACGGATTTCAATATCGTAGACGGACATTTTTATGTTTTAGGAAGTTTTGCGGATAGTGTCATAACCGTTTTCAAAGACGGTGTACGTTATTTCAACACGCCTAAAAACGGCAAAAAACCGTTGAAAATACGCTTTTACGACGATATGGTTTATTTTGTCGTATATTCTTCAGGCAAAACTGAGGTTTATAACGAGGAGAAAAAACTTTTTGAAATAGAGGGTGAATGTCAGGATTTTGCAATTTCGGATATAGGCATTTACGTTATGGCTGACGGAAAAATTTATCATAACGGAAAAATGTTTATGGAAGGCGGCAATAATTACACTTTTTTAAGAAAAGAATTAATTGCCGAGCCAAAATTTTTCTCAATTTCCGACAAATATTGTTACACGGGAGTTGATGCCGCACTCAACAAAAGCTTGCATTACGCAGGTGTTTTCAAAAACAGAGACCCTTTTATCACAATAAAACCCGATGACAAACCTTTGGGAAGTTCACCGTATCAAACACGCTGCTGCGGAATTTCTGCTTGCAAAAACGGTGCGTATTTCGTAACGGTAAACTGCATTGACGAGAAAAACTACTGTCAAAATACTTTCCACTATTATTTTGAAACCGACGAAGTTTTCTCTCTCGAACCCTCAGGCGAAAATGCCAAGTTGCTTTTTATCAAGGGTTATTGATTGCAGGCATAGTATTTTTGATAGCAGCCGAGACCATCAACATAGAATTGGAAATCTGTAAAATATCGTTTTCTCTACAGATTTCCAATTCTTTTATTACCGGGTTTTCAAGGCCCGGAAAATGTTCGATTTTACCGTCCAAAAATACGATTTGCGGAAATCTGTCAGATAAGGTTTGACGCAAAACTCGGGTGTAATTATCACAAATTCTGCAGACTTCGGCATTAAAATTAAGTTCAAAAATTTTATCCTGATTCTCAGAATACCACCTTTTGAACTCGTTGTATTTGGAATCGTTATTAATAGTGGTTTTATCTGTTTCTACATTGAGAATTATACACCTGTTAATTGCAACATTCTGATTTTCATAAGCTTTAAATGAATCTTTTACGGTCATTTCGGGGTGGAGATTTTCAAATTTTACGCCCTCAAAATAAATATTACCGTCTTTTTTGCAAAGTCTTACCTTCGTTAAATCTATTCCGATAAGGGCTTTGTCGTGATATTTGTGAGTGTAAAGGACTTTTTGCTCGCCTTTGTCAGAAAAATTCAGCAGCAAAGGCTTGTTGCCCGGAATTTCCAAACCGTAACCCGTATCCCTAACATTCTCTTCCTTAACGATATAACCCTCTTTTTCGTAATTCATTGTCTCAAGTTTCAAAACAGTTCTGACATCATTTGAAAGACTGTTGTATTGTTTTACGGAATCCAATTCGGTTTTGAGTTTTTCTTTTTCAAGATTCAGGTCTGAGATTTCGCCGTTGAGCTTTTGGTTGAGTTTTTCGAGTTCGGATTTTTCCGTCCGTAATTTTTCCTGAAGCTTTTCGTCGTCGCGTTTTCTCTCCTGAACCGCCTCGTCAAGTATCTTGTTTACGGGTCTGAAAAGTGTCAGCATAAGGATTATGGTGATTATGTTGCTGATAATCAGGAAAGGTACTGTTATGTACATTGTTGCTGAGAGATAGACAAAAACGGCAATATTTATCAGCAGCAATGCTCCGCAGATTCCGACAGCTAATTTGTCTGTGTCCAATAATTTTTTCAGGTTGAATTTCATGTTTTTTCAATTTTTTTTCTAACGCAAATATAAAAGATTTTTAAGAAAATCACAAAAAAAATCCACCGCCCGATTTTTCCTGACGGTGGATTTTTTTTAGCTCAAATATCACGTTTTTTTTTATAGTGATACTTTCTGTGTTTTTAATCCTGTTTTTACGATATAAACACCGCTGTTTGAAAGCTGGATTTCTATGCGGCTGTTTTCAGGTTTTACGGTTTTAACAACCCTTCCCGCCATATCAACAATCACGATTTCTTTTGAAGCGTTTTCCACGAAAATCGTCTTTTCAAAAGACCAAATTTTTATGTTGGAATTAACTGAAATATCGTCTGTTGCGGTTACGGGATTGATAGAAAATTCTTTTACCACCTCGCCACTGTAATTGCCTTTAAATGTTACCGTTACTTTTCCTGTGCCGATGTTTGTATTGTCGCTGTAAGTTATGGTGTAATCCGTACCTTCTACAAGCGTTTTTTCTCCGTCTGTTACAGTAACGGCGGGTTCAAGAGCCGAGCCGGTGTAGGTTTGAGCGGCAATGTCGGCAACATTGCTTGCGGTGAGTGTTTTGGCGTTGATTGTAAACGTTTTTTCTCCGCTTTGGTAATAATAAGGTTTTTCGCCGGTGAGGGTTACTGTGTAATCTCCGATATTGATGCAGCCGCCTTCAGGCAGGGTGATAGTGTAATCCTCACCTTCTACAAGTGTTTTTTCGCCGTCTTTTACTACGGGTGTGATGGCAGAGCCGGTGTAAGTTTGAGCGGCGATGGTGATGTCTGCGTTGTTAATACTCTTAATATCACCGACAAAGTTGTATTTATTACCGTATTGCTCATTAAAAGTCTCCAAAGCCTCAATTGGAACGTGAATTTGCTCCGGTTCCATAAACTCATCCCTAAACATTTCCGGTGAGGCGTACCACCATACGGTATTGAGATTGTAAGCGTAATAAAATGCATCTTCACCTATTGATGTTACGCTCTCGGGGACAGAAAGTGTTGTTATACGAGTATAAGAAAATACTGCTTCACCTATGGTTGTTACTCCTTCGGGGATAATTGCGGATTTTAATCCGCTCCCTATAAATGCTTTTATTCCTATTCTCTTAACCCCTTTGGAAATATTTACTGACGCCAAATACCTACAATTATAAAACGCACTTGCACCTATTGATGTAACTCCTTCGGGAATAGTAACCGATGTCAAATTATCACAGTCGTAAAACGCTTCTTTACCTATTGTGGTAACGTTGTAAACAACATTGTCTTTGGTAATAGTAGACGGAATGACAATTTCGGCGGGCAGATTTTTGGTGTGTCCGCTTACCATTGCCGTACCGTCAATGCCGAGCAGGTATATGATATTGTCTTGTTCAAAATCTTCGCCCTCTATGCTGAATATTCCGTTTTGTAGCAAATGCTCGAATTTCTCAGTCCAAATATCAAATGTTGATGGTGAAACAATAAGTTTGGTCTGCTCGTAACTAAACGGTTGTCCTCCCATTTCGAGTTTCTCGGGGTCATTATTGAAATAAATACATCTCAAATTTTTGTTACCATAAAACGCATCGTCACCAATACTTGTAACATTTTGGGGGATAACTAACGGTGATATTAAGCCGCAGTAATAAAACGCTCCTCTGCCTATACTCGTAACACTTTCAGGGATAATTACAGATGTTACTGCCGGCATTTTTATCGTCGAATAGGTTCTTATGAATGCGTCTGTACCAATGTTCGTTACGCCGTCGGGGATGGTTACTTCACTGTCATCTCCAAAATATCTTCGTAATTCTTTTTTAGTGTTGTCAGCATAGACGAAATCTCCTTCGATATAGCCGTTTTTGCTGCATGCACTCCATCCAGCTCTAGAATTGTCATTCAAATTGCCATGATAGACTATGTTAGGGACATAGCCAAACGCATGTTCACCAATTGTTTCAACATTTTCGGGAATCGTAATGTTGATAAGTTTATTGCAATTAAAGAAAGCTCCTAAGTTAATATTTTTAACACTGTTTGGGATAGTAGCAGAGGTAAGGGATGTGCAATGAGAGAACGCCTCTTGACCTATTTCCGTAACGCCTTCGGGTATAGTAATTGTAATGATATTATGGAGCCTAAATGCACACGAACCAATCTTTGTGATGCCTTGATTGATAACAACCGTTTTAATGTCTTCCCTAATATTATACCAAGGGCAACGATTATTTGATTTAGAACTATAATCCGCCATCTTGCCTGTTCCGCTGATTGTAAGGGTTTGAGTCTGGGAATTGTAAGTCCATGTTGCATTTTCGCCGCAAGTGCCGGAGTTTTGTGCCAAAGCAGAGTTGGCGGCAAAAATAATCACGGCAATAAAGACAAAAATTCGCACAAGCCGACACAATCCCCCTCTCTCTCTATATATATATATAAGGGTATTGGGGGTGGAGTTGGTATTTTTCATTGTGTATTAGAATTTTTAAAAGTTTATAATTATTATAATGCAAAGGTAGTGAGTTTTTTTGAGATGGAGAAGGTATTTGTGGAGATTTTTTTTTAGAAAAAAATAATGACGAATCATGGATCGGTGGGGCGCGGCTCTTTCATTTAACTTTGCTTCTGCCGAGCCGCAAGCATTGCGGCTCTACGTGTCGGTTTCCGTAACATGCCCGATATGTAGAGCCGCAATGTTTGCGGCTCAAACCGATATAAAATTTTTAAATGAAAGTGCCGTAATCGGTGGAAATTAAATATCTTTTCTTTTGTTATGTTAGATTTTTTATTACAGTTTTTACTTCGTTAATTGGGATATTGAGTTGCGCAGCGATTTGCTTAGGCGAAGCACCGAGCGAGGCTGAAAATTTTATCATTGCCGCCAACTGATTTTTTGCTTCGCTCAATTCCACTTTTGTCTCTTTCAATTCGTCTTCAAGGTCTTCTTTTTCAGCCTCACGAATTGTATGAAGGCGTTCGGCGTAGTCTTCAAGGTCGAGATTTCCGCGCAGTTGCTCGTCTGCGGCAGCGTAAAGCAACCTGTTGAAAATAACGTTGTAACCGGAATCTTTGTCTTTGTCTTCCGAGAGTTCAAGATATTTTGAATCGTATTCCAACTTGTAACGCTGGTCAAACGCCCGTAATATCTTTTCCAAAGGCTTTTTTGGTTTCTCCGGCAAAAACGGAATTTGAATAATGTACAAATGGTACGTCATGCCTTTAAGAAACTCGCACTGCGTTTTGAAGTTCAAAACGTTGTCGTCTTCGTCATAAAAAACAGTGCTGCCTTTTATCAACGGATATTCAAAACCTTTGCCCAAAGAATGTCCGAGTATAAAAATTCCGTAAATATGTCTCGGTTTCTTAACAATGTACGGCGTTTTATCCTTATCGCGGCGGTGCTTGGTAACAGCGTCGGCGTTGGATTCGCTCGCCATTTGAAGACCGAAATATTTTCTGAAACGCATTACTTCTTCCGGCTCAGAGGCTTTTTGAAGTTCTATCGTAACGGTTTCCTTTGTGCCGTCTGGATTCTCTATTGTGCCGGCAAAATCAAAGCGCAAAAGTTTCAAACTGTTGTTTTCATCGCTTTGATATGCACATTCATGTCCTTTTATCTCGACGTTCACGATTTTTTTGTTCAAAATACCGCCTAAGAGGACTTTCGCAACTCTCTCGTCCTCCATAAGGTATTTGAAAACCGTGTCGTATATAGGATTGCAGACTTTCGCCATGACTTACAAAAAAATTGTTTCTGCAAAAGTAATTTATTTTTCGCAGAAATGCAAAAAAATAAACATTTTAACAAAAAAAGAGGAAGCCGTTACAACAACTTCCTCTTCTTTTGAATAAAATTATAAAACTTTGTTTACTTCGTTAATTGGGATATTGAGTTGCGCAGCGATTTGCTTAGGCGAAATTCCGACAGAATGGAGCAGCTTTATTGATGCCGCCAGCTGATTTTTCTGTTTTGCTATCTGATTCTGTTGCTCCACGATTTGGTTGTGTTGGTCGGTAATCATTCCGCGAGCCTCGTTGAGAGCGTCGGTAAGTTCCGCACGTTCGTAGCGTTCACGTTTGAATCTGCGCTCCATTTCCTCCTCAAACTCTATCTTGCCGCGCATATCTTCGTCAACGGTAGCCTTGTAGAGCCTTGTTATCAGCGTTTTATAATCTTCCGACGAATCCTTGTCTTCATCAATATTGACGAATTTTGGATTGCTCTTGTCTATTACCTGACGTTGGTCGAAAATGCTGAGTAGTTTTTCGACGTGTTTTTTAGGTTTGTCTGACAAATGCGGTATCTGAACAATGTAAAGGTCGTGAGTGAGACCGTTGGGAAATTCGTGGTGCTTGGGTATTTCTACCGTTTTGCCGTCCAAATCTTCAAAAATGTATTTGCCTTTCAAGACTGAATATTCCAAACCCGCACCTAATCCGTGTCCTAAAATATAGATGGCATAGATGTGCATTGGTTTGTGAACAACATATTCTTCGTCCTTGTTGCGGCGTTTCTTGGTGATTTTGACGGTGTTGGCTTCGTCCTGATATTGACGACCGAGGTATTTTCTGAATCTAACCACTTCCTCCTCGTCAAAAGCCTTTTGCAGTTCTATGGTTACAACTTCCTCAGTCTTGGTCTTTGGGTCTATAATCGTGGCACAGAAATCCAAACGAACTATTTTTACGCCGTCTTCCGTAACGATTGTATAGTCGTTGTTTTTGAGCGAGAGAACTTTTATCTTTTTGTCCAAAATGCTGCCTAACAGCACCTTGGCGGTTCTGTCGTCCTCCATCAGGTATTTAAAAACCGTGTCGTATATCGGATTATAGACTTTTACCATGACTTACAAAAAATTGTTTCTGCAAAAGTAATTTATTTTTCGAGGAAAAACAAAAAAATAAACATTTTAACAACGGAAAACACAAAAGACACGGAAAAATAAAAAATATTCATTCAGAAAATCACGGAAATTTAAATTCCGTGTATTCCACAAAATTTTAAAGTATTTAAAATTTTATTCTGCATTTTTAATTTCTGTTTTTTTTCTGTGTTTTCCGTTGTTAAATGAAAGAGCCGTAATTTATTCCTCAACGCAAGTTTTATAAATGTAAAGCGGAACATTTCTATTGCCGGGATTAATAAATTGAATAATTCTGTCAGCTAACGATGGCGAAATCTTTTTC
>Ga0310695_10004156_pt1 | contig 27165 bp, 24 predicted proteins | sample RumenRJG_04DNA_FD_203882 | JGI IMG/M metagenome (GOLD analysis project Ga0310695, IMG submission 203882) | Bovine rumen microbial communities from Lethbridge, Alberta, Canada - RJG_04 (v2) (version 2) | ecosystem: Host-associated > Mammals > Digestive system > Stomach > Rumen | place: Canada... | reverse complement strand
TGGTGTTTTGACCATTATACTTATTTGACTCTAAAAGCGCGTCGGAGATGTCGCCCAAATACTTGTGATAGGCAATATACTCCGGTGCGTCGAAGAGGTCGGCTTTCTTGCCAAGACTCTGGTTGACTGCTTTCAGCGAGTAGCTGATATGAGCCTGGCCGCCACTGTTGGAGCCGTTTCGAGTAGTGATCAGCACCACGCCGTTACCAGCCTCGGCACCATAGATAGCAGCAGAAGCGGCATCCTTCAACACCTCCACAGACTGGATGAGCGAGGGATCGAGGTACTGGATGTTGTCGACCTTCAAACCATCAACGATGAGCAAAGGAGCGTTGTTACCGTTGGAACCGTAGCCACGCACACGGATTTCTGCACCGGCACCCGGTGCGCCACTGTTGATGATCTGCACACCTGTGACCTTGCCTTGCAGGGCAGCACCGGCATCGGTCGTGGAGAGGTTCTTGATGGCGTCGCCGCTCACCGAAGCCACGGCACCGGTCAGGTCGCTCTTTTTCTGCACACCATAACCGATGACCACCACATCATTGAGCGTCCGGTCGTCTTCCTTTAATACAATAGGTACAAGGTTGGTGCCTTTGACAGTCACGGTCTGTGTCTCGAAGCCCACATAGGAAATGGTGATCGTAGAGCCGGGCTTGGCATTCACCATGAAGTTACCGTCCAAGTCCGTGACTGTGGCTGCCTTTGAGCCATTGACCTTGACTGTAGCGCCAAGGATCGGCTCACCGTTCGAGTCTTTCACATTACCCCGTATTTGGGATTGTGCGAAACCAGCCACTGAACTCAAGCTGAGCAAGAAGAGGGCAAGCCCTTTCTTCTCCATCATTCTAATACTTTGCATTAGCGGTAGTTTTAAGTTAATTAAATTATTAGGTTGAAATTTTGTGCAAAGATAGTGTTTATTCGTTCATGTATGTTTTTGCTATGTTACAAAAACTTTATGAAACGTTATAGGACTCAAGTTTTCCTATTTTTGGCTTTCTTCCACAGTTATCACTCCACATTATTATATATACAGTACTCATGAAGTGATAATTCCACAGAAATGATTATCTTTGCACCGACAAAAAAGAGAAGACCATGTTGAAGATCACAGTAAAAGGAAAGAGCCCTGTGTGGGGCGAGCGTTGTATGATTGCCGACAACGCTACATTGGCAGGCGACATCACCATGGGCAACGACTGTAGCATTTGGTTTGGTGCCGTGCTTCGCGCCGATGTCGACAAGATCGTGATGGGTGACCGCTGCAATGTGCAGGACTTGGCATGTATCCATCAGACGGCCGGCGGTGCCGCAGTTCTGGGCAACGACGTCAGTCTGGGACACGGAGCAGTCGTCCATGCTGCCACAATCCACGACGGCGCGCTCATCGGCATGAACGCTGTAGTGCTTGACCATGCGGAAGTTGGAAAGGGGAGCATCGTGGCAGCCGGCGCTGTTGTCGTCGGAGGCACAAAGATCCCTGATGGCGAGATCTGGGGCGGCATTCCCGCGCGATTCATCAAGAAGACGGCTCCCGGACAGGCTGAAGAGTTCGCAAAAAACTATCTCACCATCAAAGAATGGTATTGAGAATGATGAAGGTTGAGTGGTGAAGGATGAATGGAATCAATATTGAATATTGAGTGTTGAAGGATGAAGGAAATCAATGTTCAATGTTGAGTGTTGAATGTTGAATGGAGACGATGATGAATTCTGTATTGTTGATTAAGCCGGAAAGGAAGCAGTGGATTCCCCTACCCCACTATTTGCTGATCAATGGGCAAATGCTAGGACTGATGCGGGGCAACGACAGTGTGCGTGTGGCATTGCCGGCGGGCGACTATGGCGTCACCATCCGCTCGGCTTATAAGTTCATCGAGAGCACAGCGCAGGTGCACATCGCTGAGGGAGAGACGCTCACGCTGACCTTCGGCGACCGCGAGTGCTGGTGGAACTGGCTGTTCAATCTCGACCTGGTACTGTGGCTCATCAAGTGGTTCTTCGACTTTGGCAACTACTGGGACACGGTCTACGAGGTGGCAAGCAACGGCTTCTTCGTCCTTTGGCTCCTGCGTATCTGGATCATTCGCAAGCACTATTTCCAGATAAAATGCTCACTGACAAGAAAACCATAAGCCCCTTACTGGCGCACCGGATCAACACTGTGTATGGAGAAGCGTCAAGTTCTGGAAGCTGTTGATGACGGCGAGCTGGTCAATGCGTGTAAATTGATTTTACTGCTTGACAGACAATCGTTCGCTAAGCAGAAAAAGATCATTCCCTACGTAGCAAACGATCTTTTTCTATAGCGTTACAATGTTTGGAACCTTGTTTCAACCTCACAAGACCACAGTTTCGACCCCGTGAGAACACTGATTTGACACCATAAGAACACAACTTTGATGTCATAAGAACATAGCTTGTTGTACTAATTTCCGCTACGGCGTAAAAGCTAAAGCCTTCCGCCAATAGCTGTTGACTGTTATTTGTTATTTGTTATTTCATTCTTTCTTTGTGGCAGCGCCAAGATTCAACGTAGGAGAACCTGCCATTTGCGGTTGGAGGGCGGTGAGAGGCGTGCCTCTCATAAGCCCTCAAACCAAAAATGGCAAAGGGCCTTAGCCCTTGGCGCTGACACAAAGAGGTTTTCCTGGTTTTTGTTAAAAAGCTATTTACTTTGTGCAACGACATTCCTAACCAATTACGGATCTGTGACCAGAAAAGATGACTCATATCCGATACACGGAAAATATCCACTGCGCCCATAAACCCCAAAACGGTCACAGATTTCAAAGAAAGAGTCAAGCATCAATCCCCCCTAACAAACATTAAAGACTCACGCAATCACATTCTCTAAGAACGGATAGCATGAGTCTTTATGCTTGATGTTTACGGACATAAATTGCCTCTACTCGCTTACGAATGCAATCCGAGCCAAAGGTATCTACAATTTAAATTTATATCCGAGGGTGAACTGAAAAACAGAATTCTTATGATTCATATTCTTTATAACATTTGTGAGCCCCCAATTATATCTTGCGTCTACTACAAAAGAATGGTATTCATAGCTTACCCCCATTGGTATCGAGAAGTCAAAAGACCTAACTTCTGAGTCCTTATATGTATCTTTCGCCAAATCTCCGAGAGAGCCTGTCGTCTTATTACGGATATTAAACCCTGGCTGTACACCCAGTTTGACTGCAAGTCCCTTTGCTACATAAACATTTGCAATGATCGGAATATTTATATAGTCTAACTTGTTGGTTAAATCGGTGTTGGCATAATACTTATTCTTGCAACCCTGCATAGAATACATAACACCGGACGAAAGAGAAAACATATCGGTGAGATGATATTCCAATTCAACGCCGGCAGAGATGCCAGTACGCACTTTATTCCCATCTCCATTAGTCAAATTAGCAATGTTCAGTCCGACTTTTGGCTGTATGGTCCAAGTCTTAGCCTCATTTTGGGCTTTAGAACTTAAAACCATGACAGCGAGAAAAAGTAGTAACAATAATTTCTTCATGATTTTATAATATTTAAATGTTTTGATTTTGATTAAAACCATATATAAGACGAGAAAAACAAAAAAAGCACCTACTCGAAATTGATATTTTTTTCAACACGCAGTACTTGATCGTAGAGACCAACAGCGACTTGCCAAAACGCCTGGGTCGACTAAGAAAATAGACGCCATCATTCTTAGTCATATCAAACATCATGTCAGTCTTGTCGACATAGACAAAATCGTTGCCCCGCAACTTTGCGAAGTCTTGTATACCTATAGGATAGTTTGTCATCTACTATTGTTATTACCGATTGTAAATATAGGAAATAATCCGCAGAATACAAAGGAATAGCTTGAAAAAGGGGAGCAAGCGTATAGTTTATATTTTGCTCACACTGAGACACAGAGTTGTGGAGAGACTTCCTAAAAACGCTGCGGACTCAATATAAAAGAAGTCTAACTCCGTTTCTCTATGTCTCTGTGCAAGTACAATTACCATGAATACCATAGCATATATAGGTCGTCCGTGGAGCAAATTTTTTAGATCTTATGATGAATTCTATCCTTGCTAAGGCTAAAGTAGCGGAGTCATATACATAGGGACAAGCAGTGTCTCACCGTCCTTGCGCAGATCCTTGGTGTACAGCAGATACCTGTCTCCTACACGGCTACTATATTTAGTGCAGAATGCATCAAGTGACTTATGGGCATTATATCCAGAGGATTTTACTTCGACGGGACAGAGCCTGGCACCTTTGGAGAGGAGGAAGTCTATCTCGTAACGATGGCGTTCATCCTTCTTCCAAGTGTAATAAAACAATTTATTCCCAGCGGCCGTGAACATCTGAGCCACAAGATTCTCATAGACATATCCAAGGTTGACCTCGAGCTTGTCGCCCAAGAGTTTCTGATAGATGACATTCTCTGTATAGTCTTTATCCCAAAAAGCTAAGGTGACAAAGAGACCAGTATCTCCACAATAGATTTTGTACCTTGACATATCCGCAGCGAGTGACAGGCCTACATTGGGATCAGAGGCATGATAGGATAGATTCACTGTCTTACTGTCTTCAAAGTCTCTCAGCATCACTTCCATTTTATTTTCAGCAACATTACCAATCACTTGGCTGGGCGTATATCTATTTTTGTTACCACTTAGCTGCGATGGAATCTGCATGAAAAGTCGTCCCACCCGTCCTGTAGGGTCGAGTTTGAGGAAATCATCTTGATAGAGTTCGATAATGTTGCGTTTCACCTGATCAACACTGCTAAGGTTGTTCGTGTCTAAATAGGTATTAACTGCCTGTGGCATCCCACCGACAAGCATATAGAGTCGCAGTTCACGCATCTTTTGACGGTGAGCAGCCCCCAATGGAATACGATGTACAAGCATCTCTCGCATAAGTTCCATGGATGCAGTATCGCCCATGGCCCACCGAAACTCCTCGTAATCCATAGGGTACATGCTCAGTCGCTTCTCTTCGCTGGGGATTGTGATTCCTTTGGTGTTTTGGCGTATACTGATGAGAGAGCCAGTCTCTATATAGTCATAGCGCCCATCCTGAACAAGATATTTGATGGCTTGTCGAGCCTTAGGGCACATCTGAACTTCATCAAAGATGATAACGGACTTCCGACGCTTCAATGCGACGTTATAAGTAGCCTGTAGTTGGAAGAAAAAAAAGTCCAAATCCATCAAGTCGTCGAAGAGAGACTTGACACGCGAAGAAACTCTATTGAAATCTATGAGTATGTAAGACTCATATTCGTTCTTGGCAAATTGCTCGACAATGGTAGATTTGCCTACACGTCGTGCTCCCTCTATGAGTATAGTAGTCTTCCCTTCCCAGCTTTGTTTCCATTGGAGCAATTGGTCGTATATCTTTCTTTTGAATATCCGTTCCATCTTGTCTGACATTAAGTTACGACGCAAAGATAATAAAACTTTCTCTATTCCCAAAATGTTTTAAGCCTAAAACACTGCTATTCCCAAAATGTTTTAGACATAAAACGCTGCTTTTCCCAAAATGTTTAGACTCTAAAACGCTGCTTTTCCCAAAATGTTTTAGAAAAACTGTACTCCTCCCTATAGACACTAAAAAATACATCCACGCCCCGACAACTGCGGAGCGTGGATGCTTGCTATATAAGTTGATGCGATTGCGGTTATCCTACCTGCGAGCCCGGCTTCACCTCACCGAGTGTCGTGGTGACGCTGAGCGAGCCGTCGAAGTTGAGGGCAGAGAGAATCATGCCCTGGCTCTCAATGCCCATCATCTTGCGCGGCGCAAGGTTGGCAATGAAGAGCACATCCTTGCCGATGAGATCCTCGGGCTTATAGAACTTGGCAATGCCGGAGAGGATGGTGCGGTCCGTGCCGCTGCCGTCGTCGAGCGTGAATTGCAGGAGCTTGTTGGACTTCTTCACCTTTTGGCAGTCCTTGATGTGTCCCACACGGATGTCGAGTTTCTCCCACTCGTCAAACGGGATGTTGGGCTTGATAGGCTCAGCCTTGTAGTCCTTGGCAGCCTGTGCCTTCTCGTTGGCTTCCTTAGTGGCAGCGAGCTTGTCGAGCTGATGCTGGATAGCCTCGTCCTCGATCTTCTCGAAGAGCAACTGCGGCTCAGCGAGCTGATGACCGGCCTCAAGCAGCGTGGTGCTGCCCAGCTCAGCCCAGTCGAAGTCCTTGAGGTTGATCATTTCGCGCAGCTTCTTGGAACTGAACGGCAGGAACGGCTCAAAGGCGATGGCGAGGTTGGCAACCAGCTGGAGTGAGATGTTGAGGATCGTCTCCACACGCTTCGGGTCAGTCTTCCACACCTTCCACGGCTCGCACTCGGTGATGTATTTGTTGCCGATACGTGCCAGGTTCATGGCTTCCTTCTGAGCCTCGCGGAACTTGAAGTTGTCGAGATATTGCTCTACCTTCTCCTTCACGTCCTTGAACTCTTGGATAGCCTGCTTGTCCACGTCGAGCAGTTCGCCGCAGGCCGGCACCACCCCGTTCCAGTATTTCTTGGTAAGCTGCAGGGCGCGGTTGACGAAGTTGCCGTAGATGGCGACAAGCTCAGAGTTGTTGCGTTCCTGAAAGTCCTTCCAAGTGAAGTTATTGTCCTTGGTCTCCGGTGCATTGGCGGTGAGCACATAGCGCAGCACGTCCTGCTTGCCGGGGAAGTCCTTCAAATATTCATCGAGCCATACAGCCCAGTTGCGGGAAGTACTGATCTTGTCGTTCTCAAGGTTGAGGAACTCGTTGGCCGGCACGTTGTCCGGCAGGATATAGCCACCGTGAGCCTTGAGCATGACGGGGAAGATAAGGCAGTGGAACACGATGTTGTCCTTGCCGATGAAGTGGATAAGGCGTGTCTCAGGGTCCTTCCACCACTTCTCCCATGATCCCCAGCGCTCGGGGTCAGCATCACAGAGTTCCTTGGTGTTGGAGATGTAGCCGATAGGTGCATCAAACCACACATAGAGCACCTTGCCCTCGGCGCCCTCTACGGGCACGGGAATACCCCAGTCGAGGTCGCGTGTCATGGCACGCGGCTGCAAGTCCATGTCAAGCCACGACTTGCACTGTCCGTAGACATTCGGTCGCCACTCTTTGTGACCTTCAAGGATCCATTGCTTCAACCAGTCCTGATATTGGTTGAGCGGCAGATACCAGTTCTTGGTCTTGCGCAGCTCAGGCTTGGCACCACTGATGGTGGAGTGCGGGTTGATGAGCTCCATAGGGCTGAGGTCGCTGCCACATTTCTCACATTGGTCGCCATAGGCGTTAGGGTTGCCGCAATGAGGGCAGGTGCCCATGACGTAGCGGTCGGCGAGGAACTGCTTGGCCTCGGGATCGTAGAGCTGTTCGCTCTCTTTCTCGATGAGCTTTCCGTCGTCGTAGAGCTTACGGAAGAAGTCTGAGGCGAGCTTGCTGTGCACCTTTGATGTGGTGCGGCTGTAGATGTCGAACGAGATACCGAACTCCTTGAACGAGTCCTTGATGATTTTGTGGTAACGGTCGCAGACATCCTGCGGCGTGATGCCCTCTTTCTTGGCGCGTATAGTGATGGGCACTCCGTGCTCGTCGCTACCGCCGATGAAGACCACATCCTGCTTCTTCAGACGAAGATAGCGCACATAGATGTCGGCCGGAACATATACACCGGCCAGGTGACCGATGTGCACACCGCCGTTGGCATAGGGCAGCGCGGCAGTGACAGTAGTACGTTTGAATTTCTTTTCTTCCATCTTGATTGCTTATACTTATTTCTTTATAGGTGCAAAATTACAAAAAGGTTTTGAGAAATCGGCAGTTACAGCCATGAATCATAAGATAGTATGGAGGAAAAATCATGATTTACTTTGTAATTACATCGGTTTATGGTACCTTTGCACTATGTTACAACGAGACTATTTCATCCGCATCCTTCAAGAGTTTATGGCTGCCGTGCAGCGTTTTCTTGAAAAGAAAGAGGAGGAAGGCAAGCGCGACGTAGCGCTGCGCGACCTCTACAGACAGTATATCGGCAGCTACGACGACTTGCGCAACCTTACCGTGGAAGAGGCTATCGCCTACGCACGCGACGTGTGGGAGGCTGACCGTCGAATGAGCAAGTTGGAGATGCTGGCTGGACTGTGGCATGCCGAGGGCGTGTACAAGGCTGATCCGCTGCGCACAATGCTTCTGAAGAAAGCGTTCCAACTCTATGACTATGTCGACACGCACAGCGGGGAGTACTCGCTGACACGAAAAGAGCGGATGAGACAAATCAAAGAAATGACACAAGCACAATAGCGCTTTCACGATTTGATGAAAAACGTGTTGCCGGGGATGACTCATCTTCGGTACACCTTATTATATATATAGGATAACAGATGAGCACAAATGTCAATGACATGACCGTGGGCTCGCCGGCCCGCGGCATTCTTCATTTTGCCCTGCCACTGGTGCTGGGCTATATACTCCAACAGATGTATCAGGTCATTGACGCGGCCATTGTGGGACGGTGGATCGGCGTAGGCGCGCTGGCTGCCGTGGGTGCGTCGTCGTCGATCAACTTCCTGGTCATGGGATTCTGCAACGGGTCGTGTGCCGGCTTTGCCATCCCCGTGGCACAGGCTTTCGGCGGTAAGGACTATCACAAGATGCGGATCTATGTAGCCAATGCCGTGCGCATTGCCGTGGCCTTCGCGGCTGTCATCACCCTGCTCACCTGCATGTTCTGTACAAAGATTCTCGGACTTGTCAACACGCCGGCCGACATCTTCCACGATGCCTGGACGTTTCTCTTCCTGCAGTTCCTCGCCATTCCCTTCACCATGGGCTATAACCTGCTGTCGGGTTTCATCCGTGCATTGGGCAACTCCAAGCAGCCCTTCTTTTTCCTGATTATTGCTTCTTTGGTCAACATTGCGCTTGACGTGCTGCTCATCCTCGTCATAGGCATGGGGGTGGCCGGCGCCGGAGTAGCCACGCTTTTGTCGCAAGCCTTTGCCACACTGCTCTGCTGGCTCTATATCCGCGGCAAGATGAGACTGCTCATCCCCACGGGCGAGGAGCGGCGCTACGACAACAAGCGCGTGTCGATACTCCTTAACAACGGAGTGCCCATGGGCTTGCAGTTCAGCATCACGGGCATCGGCATCATCATGCTGCAAAGCGCCAACAACGCGTTGGGAACGGTTTGCGTGGCTTCGTTCACTGCTGCCATGCGCATCAAATATCTTTTTACCTGTGTCTTCGAGAACATCGGCGTGGCCATGGCCACTTACTGCGGACAGAACATCGGGGCGCGCAAACTCGACCGCGTGCGCCGTGGCGTGAAGGACGCCATCGTCATCATGCTTGTCTATTTCGTGCTCACCGTGCTCATCATCTATCCTTTTGCCGACGAGATGATGATGCTCTTTGTCAAGAGCGGCGAGCAAGAGGTAATCGACAACGCTGCCATGTTCATGCGCATTGCCAACTATTTCTATCCTGCCCTCGGCCTGCTCACCATCTTCCGCTACAGCATCCAGGGACTGGGCTATTCCAATCTCTCGATGATGTCGGGCGTGATGGAGATGATCGCACGCTGCGGCGTGAGTCTGTGGCTTGTGCCGGCCTTAGCCTTCAAGGGCGTGTGCTTGGGTGATCCGGTGGCCTGGGTCTTTGCCGACATCTTCCTCATCCCCGCCTTTCTGTGGCTCTACCATCATCTAAAGCGGACGGTAGCGGTGGCATGAAGATTTACATTCCTCTTTCCGCCCAGTCGCCACGGTCGAGCTGTCGGTAGCCGATAGCCTCGGCGATATGGTCGGGCTGTATGCTGTCGCTACCCGCAAGGTCGGCGATGGTGCGGGCCACCTTCAGAATTCGGGAATAGGCGCGGGCAGAGAGCGAGAGACGCTCCATGGCCGTACGCAACAGCTCGATGCCGGCTGCGTCGGGCTCGGCAAAGCGGTGGATGAGCCGCTCTGTCATCTGAGCATTGCAGTGGATAGTCGGATACTCGCGGAAGCGCTCCGTCTGTATGGCACGTGCTTTGATCACTCGTTCACGAATCTTTGCCGACGGTTCGCCGGGCTCTCCTTTGGAGATGTCCTTGAAAGGTACCGGAGTGATCTCGCACTGAATGTCGATACGGTCCATAAGTGGGCCGCTGATCTTATTGAGGTATTTCTGTATCTGTCCCGGCGTGCACACACAGTGATGCGTCGGGTCACCATAGTAGCCACACGGACAGGGATTCATCGATGCCACAAACATGAAGCTGCACGGATAGGTGACTGTGTACTTGGCACGGCTGATGGTGATGACGCGGTCCTCAAGCGGCTGGCGCAACACCTCCAGCGTGTGTTTGTTGAACTCCGGCAGCTCGTCGCAGAAAAGCACACCATTGTGTGCCAGACTGATCTCGCCCGGCATCGGGTTCATGCCACCACCGACGAGTGCCACTTCCGAGATGGTGTGGTGAGGAGCCCGGAACGGCCGTTGAGAGATAAGCGACGAACTCTTGCCTAACGTGCCGGCGACAGAATGAATCTGTGTGGTCTCCAAACTCTCCGAGAGCGTCAGCGGTGGCAGGATAGACGGCAGACGCTTTGCCATCATGCTCTTTCCCGATCCCGGCGGTCCGATCATGATGAGGTTGTGGCCACCGGCGGCAGCCACCTCCAAAGCACGCTTTACGTTCTCCTGGCCACGTACGTCGGCATAGTCGAGGTCGAAGTTGTATTGCTGTTCATAGAAGATCTTTCGGGTGTCAACCACCGTTGGCTCGAACTTCTTGACACCAGTGAAAAATGCCACGACATCGTTCATGGTCTCCAGACCATAGACGTCGAGTTTGTTGACGATAGCAGCTTCATGCACGTTTTGCTTCGGGACGATCAGCCCTTTGTAGTGTTCAGCCCGTGCCTTGATAGCGATGGGCAGGACACCCTTCACCGGTTGCAGTTGACCATCAAGGCTGAGCTCACCAACCATCATATACCTGTCGAGCTCGGGTGCGTCCATCTGCCCAGATGCCGTAAGAATGGCGATAGCCAACGGCAGGTCGAAGCTGCTGCCCTCCTTGCGCAGGTCGGCAGGAGCGAGGTTCACGGTCAGATCGGCACGTGGAAACTTATAGCCATTGTTCTGCATGGCGGCCGCAATGCGGTCACGTCCCTCACGCACTGCTTCATCGCCAAGCCCCGTGAGATGGTACATCACGCCACGCGTCAGGCTCACCTCGATGGTCACCGTCGTCACTTCCAAGCCGTTAACAGCAGCACTGTATGTCTTTACCAGCATCGCTCAGCCTCCTCTTTGATTCCTCGCTTCCGTAAAATAGTCATGAACTTCATCCTGTAAGATCCAAACACTATGATTATTTCAGCAATTCCATGATTTTGTCGTGGAGCTGCGTGCCCATGAGGTTGCGGGCAACAATACGGTTGTCTTTCACAATGATGTTGTCCGGAACTCCCATCATGCCTAATTGCTGCAAGGGCCGACTGTCGAACATCTGTCCGTCGCAGACATTGGGCCACGAGATGCTGTCCACACGCAAAGCACCGTCGCAGTCGCTGCGGCTCGCGTCGACAGAGAGCGACACCACATTGAGCCGGCCTCCCGACTGACGCTGCAACTGTTTCAGCGTGCGCAACATGTCCATGCTGTCGTAGCTCCAAGAAGCCCACGTGCAGATGACGGCAAGACCGGAAGAGAGATTCGACGAGGATACCAACCTTCCCTTGGTGTCGTAGGTGGAGAAAGTAGGCAGTACAGAGCCAACACCTACATGCGACATTGCCCCCAACTGGCGGATCATACGCGACAGATCAGCCTGGTCGGTCTGTTTGGACTGCATCTTTTGTGCCAATCGTAAGGCTGTCTGATAGTCGGGTTGCGCGTCAGAGATGAAATATTTCTTGATGAGCCACAGTCCTACAACAGACTTGGGATGATCGCTGATGAAGACTTCGGCCGCACGCTTGGCCTCGGATGGGGAAGCTTTGGACACCTGCTCTCGGAACTTGGTGTAGAGTTCATTGTCGTCGGTGCCCTTGATCTCAATCTCCTTTAGGTGAGAGGCGTCTCCCTTGATGCTGACGCTCTTGCCCGGCTGGGCAAAGATCGGCACGACAGAATAATTAGGAAACACCAGATAGAGAATGGTAGGATGCTTACAGGGGACCTCATAGGCGAAGCGTCCTCCTTCGACATGTATGGTGTCGAGTCCGTCGATGGACCCGTTCTCAGCATAGACATAGAAGTCACTCTGATTGATGTTTAACAGATGACCTTCTATTTGGAAGTGGTCGCCGTCGACACCGCAGGAAGAAAGCAACAGGGTCAGCAAAAGCAGAAAGCCTGAGAAACATCCGGCTGCATAACGGTTGAAACGAATATGAAACTGCATAAACAATAAAAAAGAAAGCCTTCGCCCCCATACTTGAGGTCGAAGGCTTATCGTGATAATGATTGAAAATCGAAATGATTACTTCAAGTTAGCCAGCTCCAAGTCGTTGGCTGCATAAGCTGCGAGCTTAGCGTCTTTCTGGCAGGCGCGCTGCAAATAGTCCTTGGCAGTGGCTGTGTTGCCCTGACGGTTGAGCACGAGCGCCATCAGATAGTCTGTCATGGCATCGGCGTTCTTCACATTCTTCAGCGTAGCGACAGCGGCAGCATAGTCTTTGTTGAGCAACTGAGCCAAAGCGGCACTGTTGGAGTAGCTGTTACCGAAGTTCTGTACGGCTGTAGCATAGTTGCCCTTGGCAATGTTCAGATTGCCTAACACCTCGTAGAAGCCGTTGGCGTCGATAGCGTCGGCCAAGTGATTGGTGGCGGCATTGAGGTCGCCATGCTTCATGTCGATGAGCGCAAGGTTGGCATTGGCCTCTGGTGCGTCAGCACGCTTAGCCTTAGCCTGCTCAATATACTGCTTGGCTGTGGACTCGTCACCCTTGTTGAAAGCCATGACAGCCATGTTGTTGAAGGCGCGGTAGTCCTTGTCATACAGTTCTGCTGTCTTCTTATAGATAGCTTCCTTCTTGGCAGGATCGCTCTCCAGCGTAGCGGCATAGAGCAGCTCATCAGGCGTCAGACGGGCAGGATCGGCAGCGTACTGCTGCTTGATCTGGTCGTCGCTTCTTCCCACAGTCTCGTAGTTGATGATCATGCGACTACGGCGCAGCTCAGGCAGAATGCCATCGGCGAGCTCACGGAAGCCCTCGCTCATGTTGCGGATCTGGCGCTCACGCTCCTCGGGATCCTTATACATCTCCAAGACGCGCAGGATCACGTCCTTGTCCTGAATGTTGCTGGCCTTGACGAGACGCTTGAAGCCGTCCCAGTCCTGTGCTGTATAGTGAGCATCGATATCCTTGGTATTGAGTTTGGCAGCCTTGACCTGCTCCTTGACATATCCCTCAGTAGTGTTCTGGCGTTTGTTGGCCAGCTTGTCGTTGAAGGAATAGCCGCCATCAGGAGAAGCATAAGCCTGCACCTCCACGTTCTTCAGGTTCAAGCCCTCGCGGTTGGCATTGATTCTCTTCAACATGGCGAGGAACTCCTTGACGGAGTTGTTCTTCAGCTCGCTCTTGCGGAGATTGGCCTGGTTGATGAGGAACTTGATATTGGCTTCATACTTCTGTGCTTTGACGCGCTCGAAAGAGTCCGGTGCAATGCATCCGCCAGCGTTCATCAGCGTCTGCTTGTAGAGCTCTGCTGTAGCCAGCACGCCATTGGCGACCTTCACGGCCGGCACATTGACTTTCTTCTTGCCGACACGGGCATCGAAGGTGAGATACATCTCGCTCTTCTGCATATCGGGCACATAGTCAAAGGCTGTCTTCATCGTGTAGCGGCCACCCATCTTGTAGGAAATGGTCTGGTCGTTGCCCATGACTTTCTCGCCCTGGAAGGTAGCGCCTTTGCCTTGAGCGACCTGTCCATTGCCATAGCGCAGCTCCGGGATCACCGTCACCACAGCCTTCGGCTTCATATATTTCACAGGGAAGTTACCATTGATGGTAGCAGGAACTTGGCCGCCTAAAGTCTCCAAGGGATTAGGATCTACCGTAAAATTATCGGCAGAAAGTTTTCCCAGTTTGGAAGAACATGACGACAAGGCCACAATAGAACAAACTGATAAGGTTAGAACGAAATGGTTGCGCATAATAAATATAAATGATTAACGTGCCGCGAGCGGGACTCGAACCCGCACGACCATTTCTGGCCAAGGGATTTTAAGTCCCTCGTGTCTACCAATTCCACCATTGCGGCGACGGTATGAATAAAAAAAGAGCGGCAAACGGGATTCGGACCCGCGACCTCGACCTTGGCAAGGTCGCGCTCTACCAACTGAGCTATTGCCGCGTTATGTGTGCAAAGGTAAGACTATTTCTTTGAACCGCCAAGCGTTTCACACATTTTAATAAATTTGTCCACTTAAAAAAGTCCCCACGGGGCCAGACTCAGATAATGTATGATTATCATATGATTATTATATAATAATTGTCTTTCGGTTTGGCTGTCTGAGATATCTTTCGTATATTTATGAGCCATAGCTTTTGTTTGACTGATCTTGGTTAGATAGTGGTCATAAATTTTTGAATTACTTTTCTGAATACTATACTTGCTTATTTCATGGAAATGTCGTATATTTGCAATTAGATAAGAAGTTGTCACAAACTGAAGAGCGTATGAGCAGATTTATCAATCCTTTTACCGATGTCGGTTTCAAGCGAATCTTTGGACAGGAGTTCTCAAAGCCTCTTCTCCTCGACTTTCTCAACAACTTGCTGAAAGGAGAGCGGGTGATCACCGATCTGAAGTTTCTCGACAAGGAACAGCCTGCAGAGTTTAGAGAGGACCGTTCGCTCATCTACGACATCTTCTGTGAGACAGACAATGGAGACCGCATCATTGTGGAGATGCAAAACCGTGAGCATCCCAACTTTGCCGATCGTTGCCTATACTATGCTTCGCAAGCCATCTCGCGACAAGGGGAGCGCGGTACTGAGTGGAACTACCACATCAATGCTGTGTATATGGTGGCCTTTATCAACTTCCACATGGAAGGCTTAGGTGATCAGTTCCGCTATGATATTGGCCTTGCCGACATGGCTACCGGCAAACCCTTCAGCGGCAAGGAGCGTTTCATCTTCCTTCAGTTGCCATGCTTTAAGAAGGAGGCGGACGAATGTGAGAATGATTTTGAGCGTTGGATTTATGTACTAAAGAATATGGAAACTTTCAATAGAATGCCGTGGGCAGCCAAGAACTCCGTGTTTCGTAAACTTGCCGAAGTGGCCGAAGTGAGCAACCTCAGCAAAGAAGACCGCATCAAATACGACGCGGCCCTCCGACACTATCGCGATACGCTCAACGCTATGCAAGGAGCTGAGGCCAAAGGACACGCCAAAGGACTTGAGGAAGGTCTTGCCAAAGGACTTGAGGAAGGACTTGCCAAAGGTCGGGAAGAAGGCGAAAAACAAAGAAAAGGCATCGCAAAGAAATTGATGTCACTCGGTTGCTCCTATAAGATGGTTATGGAGGCAACTGGCCTGTCTGAGGAAGAGCTAAGAAGTCTGTGATCTTTTGGAGAATAAACGCGAATGTCTACCTCACGCTGAGCAAGCCATAGGCACCAGTAGTGACAACTGGGTAGCGTGTCAGCTTCTTGCCGCCATTGCCGGAAGCGATAATGCCGCCATTGTTGAGATCATAGGTTCTGTGACAATTGGAGCAGGACGCAATGCCGATGTTGTTCACCTTGAGCGGATAGCTGTGCAGCGGCAGCGCGTTGGAGTCGAAGCAGTTGGGGCACTCACGGTCGTAGGCGTAGAACGTCTGCGAGGTGGAGAAGCCATATCCCACAATGATCGCGCCGTTCAGACCAAGGATGAGTTGTCCGGCCTGCTGCCGTTGCTTGTCCTTGGCATCGAAGACAACCGGAGGACTGCTGTGGCCCTGATTGTTGGTAAACACGAAATATTGCGCACCACTCTTTGAAGTGGTGGTGATGGTGACAAAAATACCGGAAAGCGGCGTCATCGCCGCAGCAAGCGTGGCATCGTTGTGGGTCTGATTGTCGAAGTACAGCGCGCAGGGGGCTGTACTGAATTCACTCTCCACATCTCCACAAGCCACGAAGAGAGCCGCAGACAGCAGTCCCGTCATGGCCAGCATAATGATTCCGAATACTTTCTTCATTGCGACTATTCTATATAATAATAATGTGGGGTAGGATTTATTCACGTCCTAACCCCATTGGCGGTAACCAATAAATGTACCGAAAGGTTAGGGCGTCCACAGTGGGTCGTCCCTACACTAACACCCGTGTATATCCTTGAACTGCAATTGCAAGGTTAGGTACCATCATATTGATAGGGTGACAATGTAGGGGCGGAATTTATTCCCGACCTAACCCTTTTGATGGTGATTAATAAATGTCCGGCCGAGTTAGGACGGCCATAAAGGCCGTCCCTACACTAAAGCCACAGCATTCCCTTGTTCCTGCACCCAACATGAAACATTGTTCCTATCAACATTCAACATTCACCATTGGGCTCACTCAACATTCATCATTCTTCATTCAGCAATCTTCTCTCTGCTTCCTCCACCCTCTCGAAGTGGAAGCCGTCGAGCGTGTTGTCCATGAGTTCCTGGATACGGTCATTGCAGAGATTGCCAATGGAACCCTCATGCGTGTGATGGATGTGGTGGTCGGCCTTGAACGTCCCAGCCTCGATCTCCAACCCCACCTTCTTATAAGCGTCACGGAACGGCATGCCATTGGCGGCCAGACGGTTCACCTCCTCCACGGAGAAGATCGGATCATACATCGGGTTATCGAGGATATGACGGTTCACCTCCATCTTATTAATAATGTAAGCGGCCATGCTCAAGCAGTCTTTCAGTTCGTCGAAGGCAGGCAGGAACACTTCCTTGATGATCTGCAGATCGCGGAAATAGCCCACGGGCAGGTTGTTCATGATGAGCATGATCTGCTGGGGCAGACTCTGTATCTTGTTGCTCTTGGCACGGATGAGCTCAAAGACATCGGGGTTTTTCTTGTGTGGCATGATGCTCGACCCCGTAGTGCACTCCTTGGGCAGATGCACGAAGCCAAAGTTCTGACAGTTGAACAGACAAGCGTCGAACGCCATCTTGGCCAGTGTGCCGGCTACCGAAGCGAGGGCGAAGGCCACGTTACGCTCCATCTTTCCACGTCCCATCTGCGCATAGACCACGTTATAGTCCATCGAGTCGAAGCCCAGCAGCTCTGTCGTCATCGTACGGTTCAGCGGAAAGGACGAGCCATAGCCCGCTGCCGAGCCGAGGGGATTGCGGTTCGTCATCTTATAGGCTGCCTGCAGGAAAAGCATGTCGTCGGCAAGACTCTCGGCATAAGCACCAAACCACAGACCGAAGCTCGATGGCATGGCGATCTGCAGATGAGTGTAGCCAGGCATGAGCACGTCCTTGTACTCGTTGCTCTTTTCTATGAGTTCGTCAAAGAGACTCTTCACCTCGTCGACAACCTCCATCAGTTCATGGCGCGTAAAAAGCTTCAAGTCGACGAGCACCTGGTCGTTGCGTGAGCGTCCCGAATGGATTTTCTTACCCAAGTCGCCAAGCTTACGCGTGAGCATCAGCTCCACCTGAGAGTGCACATCCTCCACGCCGTCCTCGATGACAAACTCGCCCTTCTCGCACGTGCGGTAGATGTTTTTCAGTTCTGCGAGCAGTTTCGTCAGCTCGTCTTTCTCCAGCAGTCCGATGCTCTCGAGCATGGTGATATGTGCCATCGAGCCGAGCACGTCATACTTGGCAAGGTACATATCCATCTCGCGGTCGCGTCCCACTGTGAACCGCTCTATTTCTTTATTGACTTCAAATCCTTTCTCCCACAGTTTATTGGCCATAATACGAATGTCGAATATTGAATGATGAATGTTGAATTATAACAATGAAGAACAATGATGAACTATAATGAACTATGAACAATGATGAACAATGAACAATGATGAACTATGACGATGATGAATGCTGAGTGATGAATGTCAACATTGAGACAATTCATCACTCAGCATTCACCGCTCATCATTCGTATTGTATCATTTGCAGCGCATCAGCGATCTTCTCGATACCCTCCTGCAACGGCTTTTTCACCATGCCACTGATAAAGGGATTGAGATCTGCCTTGATGGTGAGCTTCATCTTGCAAGTGGTGTCCGTGACCGGCAACAGTTGAATCCAAAAGTTGAAGGGCAGCGGGCTCTCCTGTGTCTCGAATTTAATCGTCTTCGGCGCCTCGCGCTCCACAATGACAAGCTTCACGGCACCCATCTGTGTGCTGATGCTGATGCTGTCCGTGTCAAACGACAAATCCTTGATCTTGTCCTCAGGCAAACGGTCGCGTACGCGGTCGATATTGCTCAGATCGCTGAGCATCGCATAGACCGAGGCCTGGGGATAACCGATCTGCCGGATCGTGCTTTCTATCTTTGTACTCATTATATATATGTGCGAATAGATAAGGTATGTCTTAACTTACTTCTTCCAATTGGCGGGATCCTTGCGCCACTCATGCAACGTGGCGATGTCCTCAGCCTTGATGTAGCCGGTCTCCTCAGCCTTCTCTACCACATGCTCGTAGTCGGTCAGCGTGACGAGCTTCACCTTGGCATCCTCAAACGCCTTTTGGGCAATTGGGAATCCATAAGTGTAGCTGGCAACCATGCCTACAACTTCAAAGCCGGCCTCGCGCAATGCGGCAACAGCCTTCAAAGAACTGCCGCCCGTAGAGATGAGATCCTCCACGACAACCACCTTGGAGCCCTCGGGCAGCGTGCCCTCGATGAGGTTGCCCATGCCGTGATCCTTTGGTTTCGAACGAACGTAGCAGAAAGGAAGGTTCAGTTCATCGGCCACCAACGCGCCCTGAGCGATAGCTCCCGTCGCAACACCCGCCACAGCAGTGGCCTCGGAGAAGTGCTCCAGCACAGCGTGAGCCAGCTCCAGCTTCACGAAGCTGCGCAGATCGGGATAGGACAGCGTCTTGCGGTTGTCGCAATAAAAAGGCGACTTCCAACCCGATGCCCATGTAAACGGATCGTTGGGCTGAAGTTTAATGGCTTTGATCTTCAGCAGTTTCTCTGCAAATACTTTCTGTAAGTTATCCATAGTTGATATTGTTTATGCATGTAACAGTTGACGCTACAAAGTTAATGAAAAAAAGGCAAAAGGCGTACTTGTCACCTCGTTTTTCTTTGTCATTTGGAAAAATATCCGTAACTTTGCACACGAGTTTTATAATATGTTTCATCAATGTGGAAGAATTTGGCTGCTTGCAACCACACTAAAAAATGCTAAAACTGCAAAATCACCCTCAGATTTTACGGTTACTTGGCGTTATTCCACGCTAAAAAAGTAATGGAAAATGAGTTATCTATTTTCTTCAGAATCCGTTTCGGAAGGACATCCTGACAAGGTGGCCGACCAGATTTCCGATGCCATCCTCGACCAGTTCCTGGCTTACGATCCTAAGGCTCACTGCGCTGTGGAGTCGTTTGTCACCACAGGACAGGTAGTCATCATGGGTGAGGTGCACTCCAACGCCTACATCGACCTGCAGGCCATGGCGCGCAAAGCCATCAAGCGCATTGGCTACAGCAAAGCCGAGTATCAGTTCGACTACAACTCCTGCGGTATCCTCACGGCCATCCATGAGCAGAGCGGCGACATCAACCAGGGCGTCAGCCGCGAGAAAGAGGAAGAACAGGGCGCCGGCGATCAGGGCATGATGTTTGGCTACGCCTCCAACGAGACCGACAACTACATGCCTGCCACCCTCGACCTGGCACATCTGATCATGTACACCTTGGCCCAGATCCGCAAGGAAGGCAAGGTGATGACCTATCTGCGCCCCGACGCCAAAAGTCAGGTGACCATGGAATACAACGAGCAGAACGAACCCGTGCGCATCGACACCATCGTGGTTTCTACCCAGCACGACCCCTTTGTCCAGCCCAAGGACAGCAGCCGCAAGGCTCAGAGAGAGGCCGACGAGCAGATGCTCGCCAAGATTCGCGAGGATGTCATCAACATTCTCATTCCGCGTGTCAAGGAAGCTGCCGGCGACAAACTGCGCCAACTCTTCGACAACAGCCTGGCCAACGCTGCTGAGACAGAGGCCAACGCCAACGACCGCGAGCGAAAGCTGATGCACGACGGCATCAAATACTACGTCAACCCGACGGGTAAGTTCGTCATCGGCGGTCCTCACGGCGACACTGGACTGACGGGTCGCAAGATCATCGTCGACACCTACGGAGGCCGCGGCGCTCATGGCGGTGGTGCCTTCTCGGGCAAGGATCCCAGCAAGGTAGACCGCAGCGCAGCCTATGCCGCCCGCTATATCGCCAAGAACATGGTGGCTGCCGGTGTGGCCGACGAGATGCTCGTGCAGCTGGCCTACGCCATCGGTGTGGCAGAGCCCGTCAGCGTCTATGTCAACACCTACGGCCGCAGCCACGTCAGCCTGAGCGACAGCGAGATCGCCCACAAGGTGGAAGAGCTCTTCGACCTGCGCCCCAAAGCCATTGAGGACACACTCAACCTGCGCCAGCCCATCTATTTCGAGACGGCTGCCTACGGCCACATGGGCCGTCAATGTCAGACAGTCAAGAAGACCTTTGAGAGCCTCTATCACGAGAAAAAGACGATAGAGGTGGAGCTCTTCACCTGGGAGAAACTCGACCAGGTAGACCGCATCCGCAAGGCCTTCGGTTTGTAACCATCATCGCAGAAGGCGGAGACATCATCACTGCTCCGCCCCTGCCACTCCACACAGGGACGGCTTACGGGCCGTCCTCTTGTATTTTTCGATATAGCAAATGATACAGCAAAGCGATTCTACGGCAGCAGCCACACCCGTACAGGCCAAGCAGCACACTGCCACACACCACCAGAGTGGCTACCGCTCTCCATGGGATATCATCAAGACATTGCCCGCGACCGCGACACCGTGGCAACAGGACTCGGCCATCAGGGCTAACTATAAGTTTCCGCAAGTCGACTGGGCACACTACCACAATCCGCTGCGCACACCGACTACCAAGCCCACGGGCTTCGGAAAGATGAACTTGGGCAAGCCGCTATACTACAGTCACTCGCTCGTGCAGCCCGACTCCATCTATCGTCCCGAGTATGCCACCTACCGACAGGGCGTGGCGGGAGACCCCGTGCCCTATTCCATCGCCAACGACAACCTCATCTCTTCGGTGCTCATCGCCTGCTTTGTCTTTGCCCTCATCGCCATTGCCCAGTCGGGAGGCTTCATCCGCCGACAATTCAAGAACTTCTTCTATACGCAGCGCGAAGGCACTACCGAGATCACCGAGACCAGCGGCGAGCTACGCTTCCAGCTCTTCTTGCTATTGCAAACCTGCCTGCTCTTCTCATTGGTATTTTTCTTCTATACCGGCAACTATGCGGGCACATCCTTCACCGTACCACAATATCTCACGGTAGGCATCTACACCGGTGTGCTCCTGCTCTACTTCGGTGTCAAGGCTCTGCTGTATGCTGTGGTGAACTGGATCTTCTTTGATAAGAAAAAAAACGAACAGTGGAACAAGAGCATGCTCTTCCTTTCATCCATTGAGGGCATCGCGCTCTTCCCGATGGTCATGCTGTCGGTCTACTTCAACTTATCGCTCCAAACGACCATCGCTTACACTGCTATTGTCGTCATTTTAGTTAAATTGTTGGCTTTCTATAAGTCCTACTTGATATTTTTCCAGAAAACCAGCGTCTTTGTGCAAAGTTTTTTGTACATTTGTGCACTTGAACTCATGCCACTGGGCTCCCTGTGGGGTGTACTGGTGTTGACGGATAATTATTTAAAAATAAACTTTTAGGACACAATGATTAAGAAGATCATGATTTCCCTGCCTAAACCGGCGGGCGAGAAATCCCCGTATTACGATATAGAGAAAGAGTTCGGGGTAGAGATCGTCTTTCGCCCCTTCATCAAAGTAGAGGGGCTCACTGCTAAGGAATTTCGCCAGCAGAAAGTAAGCATTCTTTCACATACGGCCATCGTCTTCACCTCACGGCATGCCATTGACTTCTTTTTCCAGTTAGCCAACGAGCTTCGTCTTACCATTCCGGAAGACATGAAATATTTCTGCGTCACCGAGACCATTTCCCTCTATATCCAGAAATACGTGCAGTATCGCAAGAGAAAAGTATTCTTTGGAAATACCGGCAAGATCGATGATCTGATTCCTGTGATGATGAAACACAAACAGGAGAAGTATCTCGTGCCACTGAGCAGTGTACATAACGACGATATCAAGAACAAGCTCGACGCCAAGGGACTCAACCATACTGAGTGTGTGATGTATCGCACGCTGAGCAACAACTTCACTCCGGAAGAGGTGAAGAATTTCGATTGTGACATGCTGATCTTCTCCACACCTACTGGTGTGAACTATCTCACACAGTCTTTCCCCAACGTCAAGGACGGCACGCTCAAGCTCGGCGCCTTCGGTCCCGCTACGGGCAAGGCCATTGAGAAGGCCGGACTGCCCGTCTCGCTCATGGCCGGCACAAAGGAGTATCCCTCGATGGTCGCCGCACTCAAGGCTTTCCTGAAAAAGGAGAACGGCGAGGACTAACACCCACGCATGACACAGTTTCGACCGACACTCAGCAAGAGTGAGCGCATCTATCACCGCAAAGCCATAGACGCGCTCTTCAAGGAGGGCAACAGCCACTCGATGTCTGCCTTCCCACTCCGGGCTGTGTACATGCTGATCCCCACTACTGATGGCGACGCGCAGCAGGACGAAAAAACGGAGCGGCCGCAGGCTAAGTTCCTCATCAGCGTGCCCAAGCACTGCTTCAAGCGGGCTGTGAAGCGCAACCGCATCAAGCGACTCGTCAGGGAGGCTTACCGCCACAACAAAAGTCTGGTCGCCCAATGGCCACTCGCCATTGCCTTCATCTGGATGGACCGGCGGATGCCCACCGCCGCAACGGTCAACAAAAGCGTAGTCAACCTGCTTTCCCGCATCCACGAGAAGATGGCTGTAACTGACAAGGAGCAGACGAGTTCAAACTCTTTGAGTAGCGACGAATGAGGAAACTGTTGCATATCGTCTCCCACGGTCTGGCGTGGCTGTTGGTGCAGCCGATCGTGTTCTACCAAAAGTTCATCACGCCCTACACGCCACCTTCGTGCCGCTTCACGCCGACCTGTTCGGAGTATGCGCGCCAGGCTATTCTCAAACACGGGCCCGTCAAGGGACTGCTCTTAGCCATCTGGCGCATCCTGCGCTGCAATCCCTGGGGTGGCAGCGGCTACGATCCGGTGCCATAATTCCACTTTCATCTGTTGTTGATGACATCATCGGCTCTTTGAGCCCTTAAACATATAAAAATGAAAAACTTCGTAGAAGAACTGAAATGGCGCGGCATGCTCGCCCAAATCATGCCGGGCACTGAAGAGTATCTCAATACTCATCTCGTTTCGGCATATCTGGGTACCGACCCTACTGCCGACTCTCTGCATATCGGACACCTTTGCGGCATCATGATGCTGCGTCACCTGCAGCGCTGCGGACATAAGCCTTATCTGCTCGTCGGCGGTGCCACGGGTATGATCGGCGATCCTTCCGGCAAGAGCCAGGAGCGCAACCTCCTCGACCAAGACACGCTCTATCACAATCAGGAGGCCATCAAGAAGCAGGTCAGCAAGTTCCTCGACTTCGACGGCAATGAGCCCAACAAGGCTGAGTTGGTCAACAACTACGACTGGATGAAGGACTATAAGTTCCTCGACTTCGTGCGCGACATTGGCAAGCACATCACCGTCAACTATATGATGGCCAAGGACAGCGTGCAGAAGCGTCTCAACGGAGAGGCCCGCGACGGCTTGTCTTTCACCGAGTTTACCTATCAGCTGCTCCAAGGCTACGACTTCCTCTATCAGTATGAGCACTATGGTGTGCGCCTGCAGCTCGGCGGCAACGACCAGTGGGGCAATATGACCACCGGTACAGAGCTCATCCGCCGCACGCTCGGCAACGATGCCGAAGCCTTCTGCCTCACCTGCCCGCTCATCACCAAAGCCGACGGCAAGAAGTTCGGAAAGACCGAGAGCGGCAACGTCTGGCTTGACCGAAACCGCACCACACCATACGCTTTCTATCAGTTCTGGCTCAACGTCAGCGACGAAGATGCCGAACGCTATATCAAGATCTTCACCGACCTCGATAAGGAGACAATCGATGCGCTCATCGCCGAGCACCGTCAGGATCCCGGCCGCCGTGTACTGCAAAAACGACTCGCCGCTGAGGTCACCACGATGGTACACTCCAAAGAGGATCTCGACATGGCTATCGCTGCCAGCAACATCCTCTTCGGCAAGGCTACCAAAGACCAGCTCGCTCAGCTCGACGAGGCTACGCTCGTGGATGTCTTCAAGGATGTGCCTCACTACGAACTCGGCAAGGATCAGCTCGGACAAAAAGCCATCGACCTGTTCTGCCAGGACGGTTGGGACATCTTCCCCAGCAAGGGCGAGATGCGAAAGATGGTCAAGGGTAATGGCGTGAGCCTGAACAAGGAGAAACTTACCGCCTTCGACCAGCCCGTCACGGCCGAAGATCTCATCGACGGCAAGTACCTGCTCGTCCAGCGTGGCAAGAAGAACTATTACCTCATCACAGTGAAGTAATTCCCCCACCCTACTCCATCGGTATTTCCGGCTGTCGGTTCGCCATCGTCAGTTGTTATACTATATATGTGCCAGCATCCATCCTTCAAGGGGTGGTTGCTGGCTTTTTTACGCACGGACATTTACCGAATTAATATTATTTAGATATTATTCATAGGAATGTTACAATAAAATATGCTAATTTTGTACTTGACTAAACGAGTGGATATGGAAATTAAAAGACTAATTGCTTTTGCGCTATTCGTCATCATAGACAGCACTTTTGCCTTGGCACGAGAAAACGAAAAGAGAACGTTCATATATCCAAGAATAGGATGCAATGTTTCTTTTTACGACAACACCAATGCCGGACTCGATGAAAGCAGCACAATGAAGCATGACCGTAAAACATCTGGCAACATGGGCTTTGAAGTCGGACTCGATGCCGAACATTACTTTAATCGCTATATAGGCATCAGCATTGGAGCTTATTATTCATACAAGAGAAAAAGCGAGGGTGACTTTACTGATGAATATGACGACGTAAAATATGTGATGCGCAACAGCAAGACCACATTCCACTCCATCTGCTTTCCTGTCTTGGCAATGATAAATATCAAGACATGGCGCAATTCTTCACTGGCTTTTAAAGGTGGGCTTCAGATTGAAACCTTATTATCCGCAAACAACAAGAACACCCAATACGACTACTATAAGGACGACGGGCAGTGGAAACTAAAAGACAATGGGGTCCAACAGGTTGACGGAAGCACGACAGGTGCTTATCACAAGATGAGCTTGTTGATTCCTGTTGGCTTATGCTATCGACTCGGGCACCTGTCACTTGACGCACGGTATAACCTTGGCCTTACCCGGCAATACAGGTATATAAATCAAAGTAAGCATCAGAAAGGCCTCACCGTACTGGTGGGCTATGGCATAACAATATAAAATTTCATTTCATGAAAAAGGAAATTATCTTAGGACTATTCGCTAGTTCTTTGCTCCTCACATCATGTGATTCGTCAACAGAAGATCCTCTAATTTCTGAAGACGCATCATCATTGAGTTCCAAAGCAAGAAAAGAAATGATGTGGTCAGAGGCTCTTACAAGAGCATCATCTGTTAGTGACGTTCAAACTTGGACAGGAGAAAAGAAAATTGTAGAACTTAAAAACGTTAAGTATGCTTTGGGGCCTGCATATAGATTCTACATTCCACAAGGCGTTTATATCTGCGACAAGTACACCATTGTGGCAAAGACTCCAGAGAATCCAAATATTATTTATCGCAATGCAATAGATGACGAATGTGGCTTTTTGCCAAATTCGGGTAGCATAAAAACTATACAGAGAGGAACAAGAGCTGTACAATCAGACGATTCTGAGAACTCATACACATTGCAAACTTACTGTATTCATGTCAAGTATAGTCTAACTGGAGCACATTATGATATATATATTCCCTGCAAACCAGAAGCAGCCTTACTTAAATACAAAATAATTTCATTAGACTAAATTCTATCATTATAGATTCTATTGAGTCCTTTTAACCATGTTTCATTGGCGGCCTTATCTACGGCAAGTATCTGCTTGTGCAGCGTGGCAAGAAGAACTATTACCTCATCACCGTGAAGTGATGCGTCTGTAGTCCATTTTCCTCGATTGCCGTCATCCGGCAGTCAATAGAGTTGGGACGACACCTTATATATATCGTTGCCGTCACCCTTTTGGGGTGGCGGCAATGTGTATTTTAGCGCCGCTAATTCTTAATAAAAACGGCCCGAAAATTTGGTGGTACACAAAAAAAGCAGTATCTTTGCAGTCAAGATTGTCGTATGGTGTAATGGTAGCACAACAGGTTTTGGTTCTGTTTGTCGTGGTTCGAATCCGCGTACGACAACGATAAGGGACTTTCGAATGCTTTCGAAAGTCCCTTATTTCGTCTTATGAAGAATCTAAAATTCAATCTATATGCGCTTAAAAACAATTGTCACTACACTGATTATCAGTCTTTTCATGGCTTTTGAAGCCGTTTCCCCGGCTATGTCGAAACCTGTAATAGATAGAAAGATATGCTTTGATGCCGGTTGGAAATTCCATTTGGGCGATCAGAGCCTGGCGTCGTCTTCAGCATACAACGACGGTTCTTGGCGTACTGTCACTTTGCCTCATGACTGGAGCATAGAGCTGCGTCCGGACAAAAATGCACCGGCAGGAAATGATGGTGGCTATTATCCCACAGGCATTGCATGGTACCGCAAGGCTTTCAAGGTACCCACCTCAATGAAAGGCGAAAAAGTTTGGCTCTATTTTGAGGGAATATGGCCCAAGGGGGATTGTCCGTGGCAGGCGGATGCCGCTGCCTAACCAAAGAACTTGATATGATAGCGTGCTAAAACTATTTTTTTTGCTTACCTTTGCGGTCATGGAACAAGAAAAGATAGACTTC